>Ga0209415_10000154_pt1 | contig 110625 bp, 96 predicted proteins | sample PeaSoiSIISIP2007_FD_187696 | JGI IMG/M metagenome (GOLD analysis project Ga0209415, IMG submission 187696) | Peat soil microbial communities from Weissenstadt, Germany - SII-SIP-2007 (SPAdes) (version 2) | ecosystem: Environmental > Terrestrial > Soil > Wetlands > Peat | place: Germany...
GTTTTGCCGTGGTCGACGTGTCCGATCGTCCCCACGTTCACGTGCGGCTTCGTGCGCTCGAACTTGGCCTTGGACATGATCCGGTCTCCTTAATTTTTCCGACGTCTTGCGATTTTGCGCGTTCCCGTCTCAAAATAGCTGGGAATGGGAGTCGAACCCACGACCTTCTCCTTACCATGGAGATGCTCTACCAACTGAGCTATCCCAGCACCTTGCGATCGGAGCGGGCGATGGGAATCGAACCCACGTGACGAGTTTGGAAAACTCGCGTTCTACCATTGAACTACGCCCGCTTCTGCCCCGTCCGGCCGTGTCGCCCAGGCGCGACGACCACCCTGGGATCCTCGCGACGCATCGGGAATTCCAACGGACGGCGGGAACGTCATTGTAGCGAAAGGTCCGCCGGAATGTCAACGACCCCTGGACGAAACAAAGGACCGGGGCTATGCTTTCTCCATGAGCCTTTTCCTCAGATTCGCGCGCCTTTTCGCCTTGGCGGCGTCCATCGTCCTGCCCCTGAGGGCCTGGGTCATGGAGCCCATCGTGATCGCGAGCGCCTCGATGGAGCCGACCCTGCGCGTCGGCACCCTTCTGGTCCTCGATAAGTGGAGCCTGCGCCACCGCGCGCCGCGGCGCGGAGAGATCATCTCTTTCCGGAGCCCGATCAGCGAGGAGGACATGGTCAAGCGGGTCATCGCCGTGCCGGGGGACACCGTCGAGCTGCGCCTGAAGAAGGTCGTTCTCAACGGCAAGGATCTCGACGAGGACTACGTGGTCCATCGCCGCGAGAGGGAGCAGCTGGAGGGCGACACGATGAGGGTGATGCAGGTCCCGCCCGATTCGTTCTTCGTCCTGGGCGATAACCGCGACGAGTCCGACGACTCGGCCGTGTGGCGCACCGCCTCCGGCGCGCGCGTCTTTTTCGTCAAGAAAACGGCGCTCCAGGGCGTCGTGCGCGCGCTGCCCTGGGCGGCCTAGGCGATCGGCGGAGCGGTCGCTCGGAAGCCCCCGAACGTGGTATAATCGTTCCGCCCGAGGGGAGTTCCGACGGGCAGTTAGCTCAGCGGTAGAGCACTGTCCTCACACGACAGGGGTCACAGGTTCAAATCCTGTACTGCCCACCACTTTCCCCCGCGGGCCTCGATTTATGGCCCTGACCAAAGACGGCCTCCGCGCGCTCGTCGCGCTCCAAGAGAAGGACAAGATTCTCGACGCCCGGCAAGCGGACGTCGACGCCGTGCCGCCGAAGATCGCGGCCGTGAAGTCCGACCTCGAGTCCGAGAAGAAGCGCATGGACGCCGCGAAGGCGAAGACGCTCGAGCTCGAGAAGAAGAAGAAGACGAAGGAGCTCGACGTGGCCGCGAAGGAGGACGCCGCGCGCAAGCACGGCGTCCAGCTCAACGAGGTCAAGACCAACGACGCCTACAAGGCCCTGCAAGCCGAGATCGCCAAGGAGAAGGCGGCGGCCGGCGACATCGAGACCGAGGTCCTGGTCCTGATGGAGGAGATCGATAAGTCGCGCGCCGAGGAGAAGGCGCTCGCGGTCGAGCTCAAGAAGATCGAGGAGTTCTCGAAGAAGGATTTGGAAAAGCTCGACGCCGAGCTGTCGCACGCGAAGGGCGAGCACGCGCAGGCGAAGACCGACCGCGACGCGGCCGCGGCCGCCGTTCCGGCCGACGCGGTCAAGGTCTACGAGCACATCCGCTCGCGCGGCAAGCCCGACGCGGTCGTGCCCGTCGTCGACGGCCACTGCTCGGCCTGCCAGATCAACCTGGCGCCGAGCCTGCTGGCCGAGGTGACGAAGCTCAAGACGCTGGCGGTGTGCGAGAGCTGCCAGCGCATCATCTACAAGCCGGAGCAGGTCGCCGCCGCCGCGGCGTAGGGCCGCGCGCGAGACGCGCGGCACAGACGCAGCAGAGGAAGGCTTTGGAGCGTCTAGATTTCAGGGACGGCCGGGGGATCGCTCGCCGCAAGGCGGGAGGAACTTCCGGACTCCGTCGAGCGCGACGCCCGTCGAAAGGCGGGGAGGCGGGGGCCACATCCTCCGTCGACGGACAGTGGCACAGAAAATAACCGCCCGCAAGGGTAAGGGTGAAAAGGCGGGGTAAGAGCCCACCGCGCGGACCGCGAGGTCCGCGGCACAGCCAAACCCCGTCGGGAGCAAGGCAGTGGGGCGGAGCGCGCGGCTCGCGCACGCCCGGGGAAACCCGGGACGGCCGCCCGGTGGCCGCATCAGAGAAATGATCCTCGACCTCGAAAGGGGAGACAGAATCCGGGGTACAGGTCGTCCCTGAATCCCTCGTGAAAAAAGAGGCGGGCGCGCGATTCGTCGCGCGCCCGCCTTCTTCGCGGAGAGGCTAGAGGTTCGAGGCGACGCTGCCTTGGTCGGCGACGCCGGCCAGGAATGAGAACTCGGCCGCGAGGCTCTTCTGCGCCTGATCGGCCGCGATGGCCTGCGGGGCCTCCCCTTTGCGCTTGCTCAGTGAGCCCTTGAGCGCGAGGTCCGCGCCCACGTAGTAGATCTCGGCGTGGTCGGAGTAGACGATGCCGAGGATGTAGCCGAGGCCCCCGTCCAGCACGCAGAACGCGTGGCCGAAGCCCTGCGCGTCGTGCATCGTGTACTGCTGAGGCGAGATCGTGTCCGTGCCGGTGGTCAGCCCGAGCGCGGCGGTCACGAGCTGGCTCAGCTTCGTGCGCTCGCCCTTCGTGTTCGCGAGCCGCACGAGCGTCTGCAGCTGGGTCTCGCTCAAGCTCCCGCCGGCCGGCGCGGGGAAGGACGCGGGGACGACGGCCGGAGCCTGGACGGAGACGAGCTCGACCGCGTACCAGCCGTCGGCCCGCAGGCCGCTCAGCGCCTCCGCGACGGCGGCGGGCTGGGGTCCGGCGGAGGCGGCGAGGACGCCGCGCGGGGCGGTCGAGAGAAGCCCCGAGGTGAACATGGCCGAGACGGCGAGGGACAGGCAGGCGTCGCGTTTGCGGCTGAGCATGAGTCGATCTCCTTGTCCGATCGCGTCCGAACAAGCGGATGATACCCGCGCGCGGCGCCTCCTTCCTGAGGCCGGAGACCTAAATCGCCGGAGGAATTCGGCCCAGGCCGCGGACGCGATGGTCCTATTACAAAGTTGATCTTGACAGCCTCCGGACCCGGAGCTAAACTGCCCACGCGTCCGTATGCGGAAAAAAATCCCCCTCTTTTTCTGGCTGACGATCGCCGCGCTCGGCACGCGGGCGTCCGCCGGCCTGGATTTGGACGGCGGGGAGCAGAAGGCGCCCACGACCCAGACCGGCGTCGTCGCGCCTCCCGCCGCGACGCCCGAGGACGCGGGCAAGGGTCTCTACGGCGCGACCGGATCGCTCGGCGGCGGTTCGACGGCGGCGAAGGCCGCGACGGCCGCGGCCGGCGGCGCCGGGCCGAGCCAGGCGCCGGACGCGACGGGCCCGGCTCCGGCGGCGATCCCGCAGGGTTCCGCCGCGGCGCAGAATCCGGACGACAAGAATGTCCAGGCGCTCGCGGAGCAGGCTCAGGCGCGGCAGAAGAGCGAGGCGTCGATCGGGCAGCGCGCGCAGGAGCTCCTCGCGAACCTGCGCGGCGACGCGGGCGGCGCGCCGCCTCCGGGCGCGGCGATCCTCGCCTCGCCGCTGCCGGCGGGCGCTCTGACGGGAGCCGCGCCGAGCGCCGTCGGGACGTCGCCGACCGCGCTGCTGGCGGCGAGCTTGGCGGGGCGCGAGCCCGGGCTGAGCCGGGCCGACGCGCTCGTGCGCGAGGCGCAGCTCAAGATCGGGCTGCGCGATTTCGCCGCCGCCGACGGCCTGCTGTCGCGGCGCCTCGAGCAGGCGCCGGCCGACGAGCCCGCGCTGCGCCTGCGCGGGATCGTGCGCCGGTTTCAAAAGCGCCTCGACGCGTCGGAGCAGGACGCGCGCGCCGCTCTCGCGCTGAGCTCGGGCGACTCGCGCGCCCGCGCCCTCCTGGTCGACGACCTCGTCGATCTCGGCCGCTCGCGCGGGGCCCTGCGCGAGGCCGACGCCGGGCTCGCGGCCAATCCGCGCGACGCGCGCGTGCTCGCGGCGCGCGCCGACGTCTGGGCCAGCCTCGGCGACGACGCGCGCCGGCTCGCCGACCTGCGCGAAGCCGCCGGCCTCGACGCGCAGTTCGACGCGCTCTACCGCCAGGCCCTCGCGGGCGACGCCCCGCGCGCCGCGCGCGGGCCCGGCTCGTTCGTGCTCTGGCTCGGCGCGATCGGCACGGCCCTGCTCTTCTTCTCGTTCGCGCTGTTCCGGCGCCGCGGCAACTCGTCGGTGCGGCTGGCGATGCGCGCCGAGGACCACGCCGCGCTCGCGCGCGGCGGCCGCCCGGACTCCGCGCCGCGGGGCTTCCGCATCGAGCGCCGGCTCGGCGAGGGCGGCATGGGCGTGGTCTACGAGGCCGTCGACCTCGCCCTGCAGCGGCCGGTCGCGCTCAAGAAGCTGCGCGCGGAGATCGCCGACAACCCGCGCGAGCGCGCGCGCTTCCTAAAGGAAGCGCGCACCGTCGCGTCGCTGCGGCATCCGAACATCGTCGCGATCCACTCGATCTCCGAGGACGAGGAGGGGCTCTTCCTCGTCTTCGAGAAGATCGCGGGCGAGACCCTGCACGAGCGCCTCGGGCGCGGGCCGCTGAGCCCCGCGGACGCGGCCGGCGTGCTGAAGCAGATCGCCGCGGCTCTCGACCACGCGCACGCGCAGGGCATCGTGCATCAGGACCTCAAGCCCGCGAACGTGATGATCGAGGGCGGCGTGGCCAAGGTCATGGACTTCGGGATCGCGCGCCGCGTCGCGGAGACGCTCTCGACGCTGTCCAAGATCGCGGTCGCGGGCACGCCCGCCTACATGGCGCCCGAGCAGGAGAAGGGCGGCGCCGTCGGCCCCGCCGCGGACGTGTTCGCGCTCGGGGCCTGCGCCTACGAGCTGCTCTCGGGGCGCATGCCTTTCCCGAGCGGCGGTTTGGCGCTGAAGACCCAGAAGATGTTCCGGCCGCTGTCCGAAGCGCGTCCGGACCTTCCGCGCGCCGTCGACGCGGCCGTGGCCCGCGCGCTCGAGCCCGAGCCCGGCGCGCGCTGGCCCTCGGCCCGCTCCTTCGTCGACGCGCTCGCGCGCGCGCTGGCCGTCCCGGCCTGACTCAGCGGTCGAGGTGGTGCGGCCGCGACTCGGCCCACGAGGCCGAGGTGATGCGGATGAACTCGGCTTTTTTCCAGAACTCGGCCAGCGACGCCGCGCCGCTGTAGCTCATGCCGGAGCGTACGCCGCCGATCAGCTGGTGGATCACCTCGGCGACGGGGCCCTTGTAGGGCGCCATCGACTCGACGCCCTCGGGCACGACTTCGGCGACCTCGATCGGGTTCAGGTCCTCGTCGTCGCGGCGCTCCTTCGTCTTGCGCGTCAGCGTCGCGCCGAGCGAGGCCATGCCGCGGTAGATCTTCCAGCGCGTGCCGTCGCGAACCACGGTCCAGCCGGGGCTCTCTTCGGCTCCGGCCAGCAGCGAGCCCAGCATCGCCGAGGAAGCCCCCGCGGCGAAAGCCTTCGCCAGATCTCCCGATTCGCGCAGCCCGCCGTCGGCGCAGATCGGGACGTCCTTCTCGCGCGTGATCTTCGCGCAGTCGAGGATCGCGGTCAGCTGAGGGACTCCCGCTCCCGAGACGACGCGCGTCGAGCAGATCGAGCCGGGACCGACGCCGACCTTGATCCCGTCGGCGCCGGCGGCCGCGAGGTCGCGCGCGCCCTCGTAGGTCGCGACGTTGCCCGCGACGATCTCGGCTTTCGGGAACTTCGCGCGCAGGCTCTCGAGCGCGCGGAGCGCGTGCTCGGCGTGGCCGTGCGCGACGTCGACGACGAGCGCGTCGGCGCCGGCCTCGAGCGCGGCGGCGGCGCGCTCGACGTGGTCGCCGGCGACGCCGACGGCCGCGGCGACGAGGAGGCGGCCCTTCGCATCGAGCGAGGCGTCGGGATGGAGCTGCGGATTCTTGAGGTCCTTCGCGGTGATGAGGCCCTTGAGGCGCCCGTCCTTGTCGACGAGCGGGAGCTTCTCGATCTTGTGGTCGCGCAGGATCTCGCGCGCCTTGCCCTGGCTCACGTCGGGCGGCGCGGTCACGAGCTTCGTCGTCATGATCTTGCGCAGGGGCTCGCTCGGCTTGTCGCGGAACTGGAGGTCGCGCTCGGTCGCCAGGCCGAGGAGCTTTCCGCGGCCGTCGACGACGAGCAGGCCGCCGACGCCGTGCTCGCGCATCAGCGCCTTCGCGCGCCCGACCGTCTCGTCGGGGCCGATCGTGTACGGCTCGTCGATGACGATGCTCTCGGCGCGCTTGACCTTCGCGACCTGCGCGGCCTCCTCCTCGACGCTCAGGAAGCGGTGGATCACGCCGAGCCCGCCCGCGCGCGCGAGCGCGATCGCCATGCGCGACTCGGTCACCGTGTCCATGTTCGCCGAGACGATCGGGACCTTGAGCTTGAGACGGCGCGAGAAGCGCCCGGTCGTGTCGACGCCGCGGCGCGAGGCGATGGCCGAGCGCTTCGGGACGAGCAGGACGTCGTGAAAGGTGAAGCCCTCGCGCATGTCCATGGGCGGGATTATAGTAAAATGCCCGCCGATGGCCTTCCCGACGACGCGTCCTCGGCGCCTGCGCTCGACTCCGGCCCTGCGCGCGCTCGTGCGCGAGACAGAACTCTCGCCGCGCGATTTCGTCCTGCCGCTCTTCATCCGCCCCGGCAAGGGCCAGAAGCGCCCGATCTCGTCCATGCCCGGACACTTCCAGTATTCCATCGACGAGGCCGTGAAGGCCGCGCGCGAGGCCGTCCGTCTCGGCGTCCCGGCGCTGATCCTCTTCGGCATCCCCGACAAGAAGGACGCGAAGGCCTCCGGCGCCTACGCGTCCGACGGGATCGTGCAGACGGCCGCGAAGGCGATCAAGCGCGCTCACCCGGGGCTGATCCTGATCGCCGACCTCTGCTTCTGCGAGTACACCGACCACGGCCACTGCGGCATCGTCAAGGACGGGCGCGTCCTCAACGACCCGACGCTCGAGCTCGCCGCGAAGACGGCCGTGAGCCAGGCGCGGGCCGGCTTCGATATCGTGGCGCCGTCGGGCATGATGGACGGCCAGGTCGCCGTGATGCGGCGCGCGCTCGACGCGGCGGGATTTTCCGACACGCCGATCCTCGCCTACGCGGCGAAATACGCGTCCGGCTACTACGGGCCGTTCCGCGAGGCGGCCGAGAGCCCGCCCGCCTTCGGCGACCGCGCGAGCTACCAGATGGACCCGGCGAACTTCCGCGAGGCCCTGCGCGAGGTCGCGCTCGACGTCGAGGAAGGCGCGGACATGGTGATGGTCAAGCCCGCGCTCCCGTACCTCGACGTGCTCCGCGCGGTCAAGGAGCGCTTCAACCTCCCGACCGCGGCCTACCAGGTCTCCGGCGAGTTCGCGATGATCAAGGCCGCCGCGAAGAACGGCTGGATCGACGAGAAGCGCGTCGCGCTCGAGACGCTGACCTCGATCAAGCGCGCGGGCGCCGACTTCATCCTGACCTACTACGCGCTCGAAGCGGCGCGCTGGCTCGGAGAGACAAAATGAGAAACGGCATGGTCGCGGCGGTCCTGGCGGTCCTGGCGGCGCTGGCGGCGTCGGCGTCGGCGCAGTCCGCGCCGGCGGTCGACGGCAACGACATTCTGTGCACGCAGTGGGGCTGCGTCGGCGGCTCGCTGACCGCCTCGTATTCCTCCTGGCGCTCGATTCCCGACGGCGACTATCAGAACAACTTCGGCCCCGCGTTCGGCCTGGACGTCGCCGCGCCGATCCCCGTCCTGTCCCAGTACGGCCTCGGCGTCCAAGCCGCCGCGAGCTACGGCACGTACGACCTCGCCGGCCGCGACTCGACGCCGCCGAGCAATCCGCAGCGTCAGCAGTTCGTCTCGCTCGGCCTCTTCCGCCGTCCCGACCCGTCGGGCGCGTGGTGGAGCCGCTGGGGCGCGGGCGCGGCGTACGACGTCTCCTTCAACCACAACGCCGGCACGCAAGCCAACTCGTACGTCATCAGCCAGGTGCGCGGCCAAGCCTCCTACGACATCGCCGGCGGCCACGAGGCCGGGCTCTGGTTCGCGGATTACAGCGGCACCGCCAGCTCCGGGTTCAACGAGTACCTCCCCAAGGTCGCGAACCGCTACCGGGCCGTCGATCAGCTGAACTTCTTCTACAAGTACAACATGTCGCACGGCGGCTACCTGCGGGCCTACGTCGGTCCGGGCATCGGCGGCCAGTCGGCCAGCCTCGCCAACAACGGCGCGGGCCGCGTGTTCACCGAGACGCTCGGCGCCGACGCGGAGGCGCCGCTCTGCGACTACGCGTCGCTGTACGGCGGCTTCTCGTACGGCCGGCCGCGCCTCACCATCTCTCCGTACGAGCACTTCGCGAGCATCTTCGAGGAGAACACCGTGACGGCGGGCCTGCGCTTCTACTGGGGCGGCAACGCGCGCGCGCGCGCGGACGGCGGCCGGCGCTGGATGCCGTACCTCGACGCTCCGAACAACGCGAACTTCGTCGCGCAGTCGAACACCGCGAATTGAGCCCGAAGAAGCCGCGCGTCAAGCCGCGCCCCGCGCCGCGCCGCCGCGCCGACATGAAGGCGCTGTTCGCGCGCGCGCGGAAGTCCCTCGTCGGGGGCGTCAACTCGCCGGTGCGCGCGTTCAAGTCCGTCGGCGGCACTCCGCTGTTCGTCGAGTCGGGCTCCGGCGCGTACCTGACCGCCGCCGACGGCCGCCGCTACGTCGACTTCTGCCTGTCGTGGGGGCCGCTGATGTTCGGGCACGCGCGCCGCGAGATCGTCGCCGCGGCGTTCGCCGCGCTCCAGCGCGGCAGCACCTTCGGCGCCGCGACGACAGCCGAGGTCGCGCTCGCCGAGCGCGTCAAGGCCGCGTTCCCCTCGATGCAGCTCCTGCGCCTGACCAGCTCCGGCACCGAGGCGAGCATGAGCGCCCTGCGCGCCGCGCGCGCGTTCACGAAGCGCGATCTCATCCTCAAGTTCGCGGGGGGATATCACGGCCACGTCGACAGCCTGCTCGTCGCCGCGGGCTCGGGCGCGACCACGCTGGGCGTGCCGGACTCGGCCGGCGTGCCGAAGGCTTTCGCCGCGACGACGATCGTCGTGCCCTTCAACAATCTGCCCGCCGTCGCCGCGGCGTTCAAGAAGAACGCGGGCCGCATCGCGGCCGTCATCGTGGAGCCGATCCCCGCGAACATGGGCGTCGTGTTCCCGCACGACGGCTTCCTCGAGGGCCTGCGCCGCATCACGACCAAGGAAAAAGCCCTGCTGATCTTCGACGAGGTCATCACGGGCTTCCGCGTCTGCTACGGCGGCGCGCAGACGTTGTTTTCCGTCAAGCCGGACCTGACCGTCCTGGGCAAGATCGTCGGGGGGGGATTTCCGCTCGCCGCCTACGGCGGCCGCAGGGACGTGATGTCGATGATCTCTCCGGAAGGCCCCGCGTATCAGGCCGGCACGCTGTCCGGAAATCCCGTCGCCGTCGCGGCCGGCATCGCGACGCTCGACCTCCTGCGCGCCGAGAACCCGTACGCGCGCATGGAGCAGCTCAAGGAGTATTTCTGCGAGGGCCTGCGCCTGGCCGCGATCGAGGCCGGCGTCCGTCTCCACATCCAGTCCTTCGGCTCGATGTTCACGCCGTTCTTCGTCGACGGCCCGGTGATCGACTACGCGTCGGCGCTCAAGGCCGACAAGGCCGCCTACGGCCGCTTCTTCCACGGCATGCTCGAGCAAGGCGTCTACCTGCCGCCCGCGCAGTGGGAGGCCGCCTTCGTCTCGTTCGCGCACGGCGCCGAGGAGCTCGACTTCGCCATCCTCGCCGCGCGCGAGGCCTTCAAGTGCGTCTAGGCCGCTAGCCGATCTTAAGGAAGATTCCTTTCTTGTAGAGTCCCCACGCGCACGCGTAGGTCGCGGCGGCGAAGACCGCGGCGAAGGCCAGCGAGGCGTGGAGCGGGGACAGCCAGGACGCGAAAAGGCCCCGATAGAGATCGTCGACGGTCCACGCGCGGCCGCGGAAGTTTAGCGAGAGGAGCGGGAGGATCAGGGCCGCCATCTCGGAGATCACGTAGGCCGCGATGGCGTTGCGCCCGAATATCTCGAAGGGCTTCGCCCAGCCCTTCCGGCCTTGGACCTCGATGAGGTAGTAGCCGGCCGAGAGAGCGACGAGGGCCAGGCCCGCCGTGAAGACGGCGTAGGAGCTGGTCCAGATGTTCTTGTTGATCGGCAGCGCGAAGCTCCAGGCCTGGCCGACGGCGACGGCGGCCAAGCCGGCCAGGAGCATTCCCACGGCCTTCCGCTCGGCGCTGCGCGCGCCGACGAGCCAGCGCCCGGTCAGGACCCCGAACAGCGTCGTCGCGATCGCGGGCAAAGTGCTGATCAGGCCTTCGGGGTCCCAGGTCTTGGTGGCGCCCCACATGTGGCCGGAGAGGACGAGGCCGTCGACGTACGCCGCGAAGCTGCGCCCGGGCTCGAGGAGGCCGGCGCCCAGGCCCGGCACCGGGACCAGCGCCATCAAGGCCCAATAAACGAAAAGAAGCGCCGCGGCGGCGACGGCCGCGCCGATCTCGCCCAGCTCCCACTGCACGACGGACGCGGCCAAGGAGCAGAGCGCGATCCTTTGAAGGACGCCCATGATCCGGATCGTCCCCCAATGGAAAGAGGGGAAGCCGTTGAGGAAGAGCCCGAGCGCGAACAGGATCGCGCAGCGCCGGACGAGCTTCGCGTAGAAGGCCCGGCGCGGCGGACGCGCCGCCGCCGAGCTCGACAGCGCGCTCGCGACGCCCGTGATGAAGAGGAAGAACGGGAAGATCAGGTCCGTGGGAGTCCAGCCGTTCCAGCGGGCGTGCTCGAGCGGTGCGTAGACGTGGTCCCAGTCCCCGGGATTGTTCACGAGTATCATCGCGGCGATCGTTGCGCCGCGGAAGACGTCCAGCGAGACGAGCCGGCGGGACGGGCCGATCATCGCGTCCGCGCCGACTCGACGAGGCGGCGTACGGGCTCGACGACGGCCAGGCGCACGTCCGCCTGGCGCCGCGCGGCGCGGTCCAGCGCCGCCGACCGCCGCGCTTTCCAGCTTTCGGGAACGGCCGCGCCCGCGTCGAGAGCGTCCAGGGCCGCGAGACCCTCCGCGCCGACTTCCGCGAGCGCCCGCGACGGGCCGGCCGCCTCCGAGAGCAGGAACGAGCCCGCGAGGGCGGGCCGCAGCGCGGCGTCGTTGTCCCGCCACTCGGCCAACCGCGCGCGCAGGCGCGCCTCGAGCCGCGCGTCGCGGGAGGCCAAGAAGGAATCCACGAGAAGCGCGAAGCGCCGCGCCGGCTCGCTTTCCGGCGCGACGGCGTCCGATAATCGATTGAGCGGAGTGGCGCTCGTCCTCTCCCGGCCCGCGGCCGTCGCGTCCTCCTCGCGCGTCTCCTCGTCGACCGGGACGACGGCGTCGGCCAGGACCGCGAGGGCCGGGACGTCGGCTCCGCCTGTCATGCGCCTCAGCATCGCGGCCGGCCCCGACCGCTGCGTCAGGCCCGACAGCTCGAGGCGCCGGCTCAAGGCGTCCAGCCGCGCGTACAGCGAAGCCGCGTCGCGCGTCTCCCGCGGCGACCACAGGCGCTCCGCCACGGCCGCCGCGCGCGGCCAGAGGCGCGAGTCCATGGTCTCGGCCGAGACCCCTTCCGTCCACAGGCAGGCCTCGCCGCCCAGCACGCGCGATTTTTCCTCCGAGCTCAAGGCCTCCGCCGCGCCCGTGAGCGGCTCGACGAGATAGTGCTGCGAGGCCGGCCACATCGCGTCGAGATAATAGCCGTAGGACAGCAGGCCGGGGTAGCCCTGCTTGACCGCGTCGGCGAGCGTGTCCTGGCTGCGCCAAGCCTGCACGACGGAGTCCTTCGGCAGGCCCGGCCCGAGGATCTCCTCCCAGCCGTCCATGACCTTGCCGTGCTTGGCGAGGAGCTCGTGCACGCGCGAGTTGAAGTAGAGCTGGAGCGCGCGATCGTCCTTGAGGCGATGCGCGCGCATGAACTCCTGGATCCGCGGATTGGCGTCCCACTGCTTGCCGTTGACCTCGTCGCCGCCGATGTGGAAATAGCGGTCGGGGAAGAGGCCGGCCATCTCGCCGATGAACTCGTCCAGGAACCGATAGGTCGACTCGCGGGTCGGGTCCATGACCGGGTCGAAGATCCCGAAGCGGCGCTCGATGGAGTAAGGGCCGGGCCCGCTGGCCAGATCGGGGTAGCCCGGGAACCAGGCGATCGAGTGCCCGGGCATGTCGAACTCCGGCACGATCCGGACGCCGCGGTCGCGCGCGTAGGCGACCAGGCCGCGGATCTGATCCTGCGTGTAGTAGAGCCCGTCCGAGCCGCGCTCATGCAGGAGCGGAAAGCGCTTGCTCTCCACGCGGAAGCCCTGGTATTCCGACAGATGCCAGTGCAGCACGTTCATCTTCACCGCGGCCAGCGCGTCGATCTCGCGCTCGAGCGCGTCGACCGGCATGAAGTGGCGGCCGACGTCGATGAGCAGGCCGCGCCAGGCGAAGCGCGGCGCGTCCTTGATCGCCAGGGCGGGGACGACGAAGCCTCGCGACGACACCGTCGCCAGCTGGAGGAACGTCTCCATCCCGTGCAGGGCGCCCAGCGCGGTCGGTGCGGACAGCCGCGCTCCGGAAGAGCCGATCTCGAGCGCGTAGCTTTCATCCTCGTCGACGTCCTGGACCGGCTTCCCGACGCGATCCACGCGGACGATCAGCGCGGCGCGCGCGGATGAGGACGGCCGGGCGGCCAACGGGAGCCCCGTCGCGCGCGACAGATCGGTCAGAAGCCGGCGCGCGGCGCGCTCCAGCCGCTCGTCTTTGGCTCCCTCGAGCGCGACGGAAAAAGACGCATCGACGGCCAGCGCGCCGTCGCCCGGCGCGACCACGGCGGGCAGCGGCACGACGTCCACGGGGGCCGGCTCCGCTCGGACCGCGGAGGCCTGCGCGAGAAGGACGGCGACGAGGAAAGCGCCGGGAAGGGCGCGCATGCGCCGATTATGGCTTTTTCGGCGCGAGGTTCGTCCGCGTCGGCGCGCCGCGCGGCGAATGCCTCAGCGCCGGCGGCCGGTCGCGCGCAGGAGGCTGAGGAACAGGTTGATGAAGTCGAGGTACAGCGTGAGGGCGCCGAGGATGGCTTCTTTCGTCTCCGCCTCGGTCCCGTCGTCCGCGGGGCGGTAGATCGCCTTCACGCGCTGGGCGTCGTAGGCGGTGAGGCCGGTGAAGATGACGATGCCGCAGTACGTCGAGATCCAATCCAGCATCGGGCTGCGCAGCCAGTAGTTCACGACCGAGGCCATGATGATCCCGAGCAGGCACATGAGGCAGAGGCTGCCGATCGCGGTCAGGTCCGTGTTCGTCGTATAGCCGTAGAGGCACAGCGCGCCGAACATCCCCGCGGTCAGGAAGAAGGTGTTCGCGATCGAGCCGTGCGTGTAGACGAGGAACACGACCGACGTGGTCACGCCAGTCAGCGCCGAATAAAAAAGGAAGACGAACTTCGCCGTCGACGCCTCCATCGACGCGACCCAGCCGGACAGGGCCACGACGAGCACGAGCTGGACGATGAGCAGGCCCATGAACAGGAACGGGATGTGGACCAGGTTGACGATCCTCTGCGGGTCCGAGGCCATGTAAGCCGCGACGCCGCCGGTCACGAGCAGGCCCGCGCACATCCAGCCGTAGACCATGTGCACGAAGTGGTTCAGCCCGGCGTCGACGGACGCGGCGAGAGTGGGTTGAGAGGTGTCCATGCCGGAAGTGTAGGTCGTGAAAGCGCTCGGCGTCAAGGCCGCGCGGCGCTACATCGACTCGGGAGCGGAGACGCCGAGCAGGGCGAGGCCCTCGCGGATCACGTCGCGCACGCCCGCGATCAGCAGAAGGCGCGCCTGGCCGAGGGCGGGGTCTTCGGCCGCGACGACGGGGCACTTCTCGTAGAACGGATGGAAGAGACCCGCGAGCTCGAGCAGGTAGTTCGCGAGGGGGTGCGGGGAGAGCAGGCGCTCGGCGTCGAGCAGGACCTCGGGGAACCAGGCGAGCTTGACGAGCAGCGCGCGCTCCTCGGGCGTCGCGTACGCGCGCGCGTTCGGCGACGGGAGGTCCGCGCCGGCCTTCAGCAGGCCGGTCTCGTGGGCCTTGCGGAAGATCGAGACGATGCGCGCGTGCACGTACTGCACGTAGAAGACTGGGTTGTCGCTGGAGTGCTTTTTGGCGAGCTCGAGGTCGAAGTTGAGATGGCTATCGGGGGTGCGCAGGGCAAAAAAGAACCGGCAAGCGTCTTTACCAACCTCATCAATTATTTCCCGAAGGGAAATGAACGTGCCCGCGCGCTTCGACATCTTCACGGCTTCCGCGCCGCGGAACAGGTGGATCAGCTGGTGAACGATCGCGTGGAAGCTGTCGGGCTCCTTGCCGAGCGCGGCGATCGCCGCCTTCATGCGCGGGACGTAGCCGTGGTGGTCGGCGCCGAGGATGTCGATGAGCTTCTCGAAGCCGCGGTCGTACTTGTCTTTGTGGTAGGCGATGTCGGGCAGGAAATACGCGGGCTTGCCGCTGCTCTTGACCAGCACGCGGTCCTTGTCGTCGTCGGAGCCCTCGGCGCCGGCGGTGCCCAGCCAGGTCGCGCCGTCCTTCTCGAACACGAGGCCGCGCTTGCGCAGGAACTCGAGCGTCGCCGCGACCTTGCCGGAAGTGAAGAGCTCGCTCTCCAGGTACCAGCGGTCGAAGTGCGCGTCGAAGATCTTCATGTCCTCTCGATGCGAGGCCAGCAGGGCGGCCATCGCGTAGCGGCCCCACTGCTCGGCGCTCCAGGCGGATTTCTCCGCCGGTGCGGCCGCGGCGAGGTCGACGAGGTATTCGCCCTGATAGCCCTTCGCCGGGACGGGAACGTCCCGTCCCAGCGACTGCTGATATCGCGCCATGATGGACTCGCCGAGCAGGACGACGCGGTCGCCGCCGTCGTTGACGTAGTACTCGGCCGCGACCTCGCGGCCGAGGCGCTTCATGATGCGCACCAGGCTGTCGCCCAGCGTCGCGCCGCGGCCCGACGCCATGTGGAGCGGGCCCGTCGGATTGGCGGAGACGAACTCGACGAGGACCTTCGTCCTCGCGCCGCCCTCCTCGGCGCCGTACGTCCCGGGGCTCAGCGTGATCGCCTTCATGTTCGCGGCGAACGACGAGGCGCGCAGGACCACGTTGACGAAGCCGGGCGGCGCGGCGGCGGCGGACTCGACTTCGGGGACCTCGGCGAGGACCTCGGCGAGCGACTTCGCGAGCTCGAGAGGGTTCTTCTTGGCCGCCTTCGCGGCGGCCAGCGGCCACGGCAGGGAGAGGTCGGCCTTCGCGTGCGCGGGTGCGGCGGAGACCGGGAGCGCGTCGGGCAGGGAGAGCCCCTGCGCCTTCGCCCAGGCGCGGGCCTTCGCGGCGAGCGACCGCCGCGCGCGGGCGATGATCACGCGGCCGGCGCGGCCGCCGTCGGCATGCCCGCGAGCTGGCGCACCGTGTTCGCGTCGTGGGCGAGCGCGAAGGCGTCGGCGGGCTCGACTTGGTTCTGCTTGATCAGGAAGGCGAGGTACTGGTCCATCGAGATCATCCCGTACTTGGCGCCGGCCTCGATCGCCGCGTAGATCTGGTGGGTCTTGCCGTCGCGGATCAGGCTGCCGACGGCCGTGGTCACGCGCAGGAACTCGCGCGCGCACACGCGCCCGCCGCCCTTGCGCGGCAGGAGCTGCTGGCAGACGACGGCCTGCAGGACCGTGGACACCTGCAGGCGCACCTGCGCCTGCTGGGAGGCGGGGAACACGTCGATCATGCGGTCGATCGTCGAGGGCGCGTCCTGCGTGTGCAGAGTGCCGAAGCAGAGATGGCCGGTCTCGGCCGCGCTGATCGCCAGCGCGATCGTCTCCAGATCCCGCATCTCGCCGATCAGGATCACGTCGGGGTCCTGGCGCAGGGAGTGCTTGAGCGCGTCGGCGAACGACTGCGTCGAGGTGCCGACCTCGCGCTGGACGACGACGGAGTTCTTGTCCTCGTAGACGAACTCGATCGGGTCCTCGATCGTGAGCACGGTCTTCTTCTGCTTCTGGTTGATCTGCTCGATCATCGACGCGAGCGTCGTCGACTTGCCCGAGCCCGTCGGGCCGGTCACGAGCACGAGCCCGCGCGGCAGGTCGACCAGGTTCGCGATCGCGGGCATGAGCCCGATCTCGGCGGGCGTCGGGATCTTCGACGGGATCGCGCGGAACACCGCGCCGATGCCGTTCTTCTGGCGGAACGCGTTGAGGCGGAAGCGCGCGGCGCCCGGGATGCTGAACGAGCCGTCGAGCTCCCACTTCTCCTCGAACTTGGCGCGCTGGGTGTCGCTGAGCACGGAGTAGATCATGCGCTCGCACTCCTCGACGCCGAGCGCCGGCAGTCCCGGCATCGGCTGCATGATCCCCTGCACGCGCGCCATCGGCGGCTTGCCGACGACCACGTGCAGGTCGCTCGCGCCGGCTTGGACCACGGCCTTCAGAATATCGGTCAGCTCCGCCATGCGACCTCCTTGGCGCCGTCGTGCAGGCGCTCGAGCGCGTACAGCGCGCGGGCTTCCGCGCTCATCAGATGGATCATCACGCCTCCGAAATCCAGGACGCGCCAGTGGTCCGTCTGCGGGCGCGAGCGGCGGTGGACCGCGACCCCGAGCGCGGCGAGCTCCTCCTCGATCTTGTTCTCGAGGGACTCGATGTGCGGCCGCGACAGCGCGGTCGCGATCACGAGGTAGTCGACGACCGGGCTCGTGAGGCGCACGTCCAGGATCGAGACCTCCTCGCCCTTCTTGTCGTCGGCCGCGCGCGCGGCCGCGACGGCGACGTTCTTAAAAGCGCGGGGCATCGGATTGCGCGCGGAGGCGCTCGCGCAGGGCCTCGTCGGTGCGGTGCTCGACGTTCTCGAGGGCCGAGGTCAGCAGGCGCGCGACGGCGCCGAGCGTGCGCTCGGCCTCGGCGCGCTTCGCGTCGTCGACGGCATCCTCGGCCCGGAACCGGAAGGCCGCGAGCAGCGCCTTCGGCGAGCGTAGGATCAGGCGCAGGGTGCGATCGTCGAGCCAGGCGGACTCGGGCGCGGACGCCGGCGCGGGCTCGGGAGCGTCGGAGCCCTGCGCGGCGCCGAGGCGCGCCACGAGGTCGAACTCGTTCTCGAAGAAGTTGAAGATCCGCGCCTCGGCGGACCAGCGTCCCTGCAGGTGCGGCGTGACCCGGTTGAGCGCGTGAGTCAGCAGGCCCGCGGCGGTCGCCTGAGGCGCGACGAGCAGCTGGGACAGGTCGTACAGGAGGGCGACCTCGTCGGAGGTGCGGCGCAGGCGCGCGGACTGGACCTCGGCCATCCCCGCGTAGAAGCGCGAGCCCGCGCCGGGGTCCGCGTCGAGCCACGCGCGCAGGTCGGCGCTCTTGAGGCAGAGCAGCTCGACCGGTCCGGCGGCGTAAGCCGAGGCCGACCGGGTCCCTTCGCGCAGGAGGTCCATCTCGCCGATCGTCTCGCCGGCGCCGAGGAAGGCGAGGTCCTTCTCGCCGCCCTCGCCGAGCCGCTTGGCGATGCGCACGCGCCCCGAGACGACGTAGTAGAGGCTTCCGCTGCGCTCTCCCTCGACGATGAAGGAGCGCCCGTCCTCGACGTCGACGGGCTGAAGCAGCGCGGCGAGCGCGCGCAGGCGCTCCTCGGGGAGGCCCGAAAAAAGCGCGAGCGTGCGCAGGCGGCGGACGCGCTCCTCGATCTCCATGACCTACATCGCGTGGGCCGAGGAGGCCTTCTTGGTGATGCCCGACAGCTGCATGAACGTGTCCTGGTTCGTCGCGCGGTCGAGCGCCTCCTCGGGGTTCACGAGGCCCTGACGGACGAGCTCGGCGAGCGCCTTGTCCATCGGGATCATGCCGTGCTTGGCGCCGGTGTCGATCGCCTGGTAGATCATGTGCGTCTTCGCGTCGCGGATCAGGTTCGAGATCGCGGGCGTCATGATCATGATCTCGCGTGCCGCGATGCGCCCCTCGCCGTCCTTGCGCGGCAGCAGCTGCTGACAGACGACGGCCTGCAGGACCACCGCGAGCTGGACGCGCACCTGCTGCTGCTGGTGCGGCGGGAACACGTCGATGATGCGGTCGACGGTCGAGGCGGCGTCCTGCGTGTGCAGGGTGCCGAAGCAGAGGTGGCCCGTCTCGGCCGCGGTGATCGCCAGCGAGATCGTCTCCAGGTCCCGCATCTCGCCGACCATGACGACGTCGGGGTCCTGGCGCAGGGCCGAGCGCAGGGCGGCCGTGAAGGACTTCGTGTTCTGCCCGACCTCGCGCTGCCGGAAAATGGACTTCTTCGACTCGTAGACGAACTCGATCGGGTCCTCGATCGTCAGGATGTGGTCCGAGTACTTGAGATTGATCATCTCCATCATGCAGGAGAGCGTGGTGGACTTGCCCGAGCCCGTGGGGCCGGTCACGAGGACGAGCCCGCGCGGCAGGTCGGTCAGGTCCGTCACCGAGCGCGGCAGGCGCAGCTGCTCGGGCGTCGGGATCTTCGTGGACACGACGCGCATGACGGACTCGACGCCGTTCTTCTGCAGGAGCACGTTGACGCGGAAGCGGCCCAAGCCCGTCACCGCGAACGAGCAGTCGAGCTCCCAGTTCTCCTCGAACTTGGCCCGCTGCTCCTCGTAGAGGATCGAGTAGATCAGGCGCTTCGACTCCTCGGCGTTGATCTTCGTGAAATTCGGGATCTCGGTGATCTCGCCGTTGAGGCGCATCAGAGGCGGCTTGCCGATGACCATGTGAATGTCGCTGGCCCCGGCCTGGACGGCGGACTTCAGTACTTCGACGAGTTCCATGGTCTCTCCCCGACGAACGGCGGCGTCACGGCTGCGCCACGTCCTCGGACCCGGCGGCCGCGGCGCAATCGGCCCCGAGCTCGACGCTCACGTCGACGGCGCGCGCGGAATCCACGCGGGTCGCGGCGCGGGCCGAGGGACATGCGAGGGCGGCGCGGACCGCGGCGGCGCGGCGAAAATCCCCGACGCGGTCGTAGACGAGCGTGCGCGCGCGAGGACGTCCCGCGCCGATCGCGAGCACGTCGACCCCTTTCCATCTGAGCATTTTTGCCGCGCGCGACGCGAGACCCGATTCCGCCGCCCCGTTGAGCACCTCGGCGGTGATGCCGCGGCCGTCCCCGGGCGGCGCCTCGGCGGCGAAGAGGCGCGCGAGCAGCCCCGGCGCCTGGGCCTCGTCGGGCAGGCGCGCGGGCTCGAGCGCGCCGGAGCCGACGCGGCCGAGCTCGAGCAGGAAGAGCGCGGGATCGAGCGCCGCGCGGTCGCCGCGTAGGAGGCCCGCCGCCGCGGCCCGCAGCGCCCGCGCCAGGGCGAGCGGCGAGCGCGCGAGGGACTCGAGACCGGCCGCCGTCTCGACGCAGGGCTCGTCGGCCTCGGTCAGCGGCGCGAGCTCGACGGACAGGCGTCCGTCCACGCGCGGGATCGTCTCGGGCGAGAGCGCGCGCAGGCGCGCCTCGATCAGCCCCTCCGCGGCTCGCGCGGCCGCGGACTCGTCGCCGGCGGCCGAGAGAGCCTCGGCGTAGGCGCGCTCGACGCTGCGGCGGGGCTCGAGCTTCGTGTCGGGCGGGATGTCGAGAAGGATCAGCCGCGGCGCGGCGCCGTCGTAGGAGGCGAGCAGGAATTCCGGAGCCTCCCGGCCGCGGCCGCGCTCGTGCGCCTCGACCCAGGCGAGCCACGGTCTCCCTTCGCGGACGCTCCGCGCGAGCGGCGCTCCGGCTTGGCCCCAAGCGGCGGCCAGCGCGGCGCCGATCGCGAGCGCCGCGAGCGCCCGCTCGACGATCACCGCGCGGCGAGCGAGTTCCATAGTCCGATCGTGGTCGGGTGCAGCCAGGCGCGGCGCGCGAGCGCGTGGGCGAGCTTCTCGGAGAGGCAGCGCGCGAAGGCCTCCTCGAGATCGGAGAAGGCGAGGGCCCGCGTCTCGGCGGCGCCGGGATGGCTGCGGTCCGCCGAGCACGCGTCGGCGACGTACAGCAGCCGGTCCAGCCGGCTCATGCGGACGTCCCCGAGCGTGTGCTTGCGTATCGCCGAGAGCACGGCGGGGTCGCTCACCGCGAACTCCTTCTTCGCCAGGTATTCCGAGACGTAGGCGTGCAGGAGCATCGGCGCCAGGGCCGCCGTCGCCTCGCGATGCGGGACCGGCAGGCGCTTCTCGCGGACGAGCGCCGCCAGCCGCGCGGGCCCGAAGCGGCGCCCGGCGTCGTGCAGGAGCCCGGCGAGCCGCGCCTTGTCCGCGTCCTCGCCGTGCCGGCGCGCGAGCGCGTCGGCGAGCGCGGCGACGTTGAGGGTGTGCTCGTAGCGGCCGGGCTTGAGCGTCGCGCGCAGCCGCTCGAGGAGCGCGCGGCCGTAGAGCCCGCGCTCCTCGATGAGCGAGAGGATCTCGGGAAACAGCGCGTCCGAGCAGTCCTGCCCGAGCGCGAGCGCCGCGCGCAGCTGCGTGGAGGAGACGTCCGGGAAGCGGCCGGGCACGCGGCGGAAGCCGGCGGGCGCCGCGCCGGTCCCGGGGCGCGCTCCGCACCACCACGACGCGAGCCGGCGCAGGCGCGCGGGATTTTTCCAGCGCGCGAAGGACGCCGCCGCGTCGGCGCCGACGACGAAATGCAGCTCGTCGGCCGGACGCGCGGACTTCAGCCGCGCGAGAGTCTCGACCGTGTAGACGCGGCGCCGCGCGCGGACCTCGCCGAGGTCGACCCTCGTGATTTTCCGCCAGCGCGCGGGAATGCGCGCGAGGACTCCGCGGCGCGCGAGCTCCGCGCGCTCGCGCGCCGGCGCCGACGGCGCGCCCTTGAGCGGAGACTGCCAGCTCGGCACGATGAGGATTCGGCCGGGCCGGATCGCGGCGGCGGCGGCGGCCAAAAGAGCGGAATGGCCGCGATGCGGGGGATCGAAGGAGCCGCCGAAGACGAGGACGCGCATGTGCGCGCACATTCTAGCGCACGCGGGGGGTTCCTTGACAGCGCGCCCGAAAAACCGGGATGATGACGGATGGCCGACGTGCGACCTTTCCGCGGCGTGCGCTACGCCGCCGCCTCGTTCGACGAGGCTCTTTGCCCCCCCTACGACGTCATCGGAGCCGAGCTCGCGGCGCGGCTGCGCCGCCGTCCGCGCAGCGCGGTCCACCTCGAGCTGCCCGAGGGCGAGGGCGAGGAGCGCTACGCGCGCGCGGCCGGGCTCTGGCGCGAGTGGACGTCGGACGGCACGCTCGCGCGCGACGACAGGCCGGCGTTCTACGTCGTCGAGGAGCGCTACACGCTCGGCGGGCGCGCGCGCACGCGGCGCGGCTTCCTCGCCGCGCTCGGCGCCACGCCGGAGGCCGCGCGCGCGATCGTTCCTCACGAACGGACGCTCTCGAAGCCGAAGGAAGACCGCCTGAAGATGCTTCACGCTCTCGGCGTCAACGTGAGCCCGATCTTCGGCGTGTTCGCCGACCCCTCGGGCGCGGCGCGGCGCGCGCTCGCCGCGGCGGCGAAGGCGGCGCCCGCCGCGCGCGGCAAGTCCCACGCGGGCGTGGCGTACCGGCTTTGGCGCGTCGACGAGCCGCGCCTGATCGCGGCGCTGACGAAGGCGCTCGCGCCGCGCGGCGTGCTGATCGCCGACGGCCACCACCGCTACGAGGTCAGCCGCGTGCACCACGAGGCTACGCGGGCGCCGGGCTCGGACGCGGTGCTGGCCTACCTCGTGCCCGACGAGGACGCGGGTCTCGTCGTCCTCCCCACGCACCGCGTCGCGGCCAAGAGCCTGCGCGCGCGCGCCGAGTCGCTCGCGCATTTGAAAAAATTCGCCTCGCTGAAGGCCCTCGAGGCGGGGCTGTCGCGCGCGAAGAGCCCGTACGCGTTCGGCTTGATCGAGGGCGGCTACTGGCTCGGAGAGCCGAAGACGCCGAACGGCTGCCGCAGCGGGCTGTCGGTCGAGTGGCTGGGCGCGCACCTGCTCGCCGAGACGCGGCCTGACGAGCTCAGCTACACGCCCGACGCCGCGCTCGCCGTCAAGAAGGCGAAGGCCGCGGGCGGCTCCGCCGTGCTCGTGAAGCCGTTCTCGGTCGCTCAGGTCCGACGCGCCGCGAAGGCCGTGGGACTCCTGCCGCAGAAATCCACCTACTTCTTCCCTAAAATCGCCACGGGCCTGGTCTTCCGCCCGCTCGCCCCGTGACCGTATGAAGTTCTCGGTCGTGATCGCGGCGCGCAACGAGGGGCCGCAGATCGTCTCCGCGCTCAAGCGCCTGCACCACGTCTCGGCGACGAGCCCGATGGAGGTGATCGTCGTCGACGGCGGCTCCGACGACGGGACCGCCGACGCGGCGAAGGACTGGGCCGACGAGGTCCTCTCGCTCGAGACCTCCAACCGCGGCGCGCAGTGGGACGCGGGCGCGCGCAAGGCCACGGGCGACCTGCTCCTGTTCCTCCGCGCCGACGTCCAGCTCCCGGGCCAATGGCAGCACGCGCTCGAGCACTTCTGGCTGACGAAGCCGGTCGAGCGCGTGGCCGCGACCGCGTTCCGCGTGGACTACGGCGCCGGCTTCGGCCTGCGCGTGCTGTCGACGCTGTCCAACGCGCGCGTGCGCAGCGGGATCGCGACGGCCGATCACGCGCTGTGCACGACGCCCGAGATCTACGCGGCCGTCGGCGGCTTCCCGCCGTACGCCGAGCTCGAGGATTTCGAGTTCAGCCGGCGCCTGTCCGCGCGCGGGCGCATCGCCCTCCTGCCCGACGTCGTCCACGCCGCGGCGCGGCGCATGCACGCGCAGGGCCCGCTGTCCTACGCCGCCCGGCGCTTCTGGATCGAGACCCGGTACCGCTTCGGCGCGGCGCCCGAGACCTTGGTCGCGCCGGGTCCGGGGCGTTGAAGCCCGCGGGCCCCGTCGTCCTCGTCAGCGGCGGCAACCGCGGCATCGGCTTCGAGGCCTGCCGCGCGCTGGCCGCGCGCGGAGCGCGCGTGCTGATGGGCTACCGCCGCCGCGCCGAAGGCGAGCGCGCCGCGCGCCTGCTCGCGAAGGTCGGCGCGGTGACGGCGGTCGCGCTCGACGTCGCCGACCCGAAGAGCGTCGCGGCCCTGAAGGCCTTCGTCGAGAAGGACTGCGGCGCCCTCGACGTCCTCGTCAACAACGCCGGCGTCTACTCGCAGGACGGGGTCCTGCGCGCCTCCGAGGAGGAGGTCGGGAAAGTCCTCGAGACGAACGTCGCCGGCGCGTGGCGCGCCTGCCGCGCCTTCGTCCCGGCGATGGCCGCGCGCGGCCGCGGCCGCGTCGTCAACGTCTCCTCCGGCATGGGCGCGCTTTCCTCGATGAGCGCCGGCTCGGCCGCCTACCGCGTCTCGAAGGCGGCGCTGAACGCGCTGACGCTCACGCTCGCCGACGAGGTCCGCGACTCGGGCGTGACCGTCGTCTCGCTCTGCCCAGGCTGGGTCCGCACCGAGATGGGCGGCGCGGGCGCGCCGCGCGACCCGAAGGACGCCGGCGAGGCCGTCGCGGCGGCCGCCCTGTCCGACGCGCGCACCGGCGTCTTCATCCGCGACGGCCGCGAGATCCCCTGGTAGGGGCTTCGGCCCGCGGCGCCGAGCCTCTTGAGAAAAAAGCAGAACAAGGCTAAACTCCGGCCATGCCCGGCGTCGACCTCGAAAAGTTCGCGGCGGAGATATCGGACCTCGGCCGCCGCGCGCGGTCCCGGACCGGCGCCGAGGACGTGGCGCTGCTCAAGCGGCTCAAGCGCGCGACGCTCGCGGCCGAGATCGTCGGCCGAGCGCTGCTGCATTTCGCGGAGGGGCCCGCGGCGTGGCTGCTCGGCCTCGGCGCGCTCGCCTTCCATTTCGCGGTCGAGTCCCAGCTCAACCACTCGATCATGCACGGCGCCTACGAGGGCCTGCCCGGGGCCGAGCGCTTCACGCGCCGGCGCTACGAGACGCTCGCCGTCCCGTTCCAAAGCCGCACCTGGGGCGAGGCGCACCGCGTGCACCACGCGAACCCGTCCTTGCTCGGCGCGGACCCGGACACGATCCACCCGCTCTTCCGCGTGCACGAGGCGCAGGCGTGGCGGCCGTGGCATCTGCTCAATACTTTCCTCGGCGCGATCCTCGTCTTCGAGTGCTGGGCCTTCGACTACGACCGCTTCCTCAAGAGGACCGGACTGCGGCCGCGCGGCGACCGCGGCGAGCTGCGCAAGTTCCTGACTTTCGTCGGCTACAACTACCTGCTCTTCCCGCTCCTCGCGGGCGCGCGCTGGAAGCAGGTGCTCGCCGGCAACTTCCTGGCCGTGCTCGTGCGCAACCTGATCTTCGTGGGCCTGCAGACCGGCAGCAGCGTCGGCGCGCGCGTCTCCACCGCGCATCCGTTCGACCTCGCGCGCAAGCAGGCGGGGCCGTGGTATTTGTTCCAGATCGAGACGAGCAAGAACTTCGTCCTGCGCGGGATCTGGACGATCGTCTGCGGCGGCCTCGACCGCCACATCGAGCACCACCTGTATCCGAACCTGCCGCCGAACCGGCTCTACGAGGTCTCCGACGAGGTCCGTTCGCTCTGCGCGCGCCACGGCGTCGCCTACGAGGAGCACCCGTCGTTCTGGTCGAGCCTGCGCGACAGCCTCGGCCACCTCGGCCGCCTCTCGCTGCCGCCGCGCGCGGCGGCCTAGGCGGGCCGCGCTACTCGGTCAGCAGGACCGGGACCTGCGGCGGCGGCGCGTCGGCGGGGAGCTTCTCGAAGTAGTCGGAGATGATCCGCTCGATCGCGCCGCAGTCCATCGTGGAGCACACGGCGACGCGCATCGCCTTGTTGAAAGGCAGGCCCTGCGTGTACCAGACGGTGATGCGGCGCATGTTGAGCGCGGCCTGGCGCTCGCCGAGGAGGCTGCGCTCGAGCGCGAGGTGCTCGAGCAAAGTCTCGCGGCGCTCGGCGACGGACGGCACGTAGGCGGGCGCGCCTTCCGCGCTCTCGAGGTTGCGGTAGATCCACGGATTGCCGAGGCCGCCGCGGCCGATCATCACGCCGTCGCAGCCGGAGACGGCCATCAGGCGCCGCGCGTCCGCGGCGGTCAGCACGTCGCCGTTGCCGAGCACGGGGATCTTGACCGCGCGCTTGACCTTGCCGATGGCCTCCCAGTCGGCGCGGCCCGCGTACTGCTGGGCCTGGGTGCGGCCGTGGACCGTGACGGCGCAGAGGCCGGAGGCCTCGGCGCGCTTGGCCATCTCGACGGCCTCGTCTCCGGACGGGTCGTCGAAGCCCTTGCGCATCTTGACGGTCACCGGGATATTCTTGACCGCGCCGCGCACGGCGCGGAACACGCGCTCGGCCTTCTCGGGCTCGCGCAGGAGCGCGGAGCCCTCGCCGTTGCTCACGACCTTCTTGACCGGACAGCCGAGGTTCATGTCGATGAGGTCGAAGCCGAGCCCCTCCAGGATCGCGGCGGACTCCGCCATCTGGACGGGGTCGCAGCCGATGAGCTGCGCGCCGAGGGGGCGATCTCCCGGCGCGGTGGCGAGCAGGCGCCGCGTCTTCGCGTTCTCGCGCGTCAGCGACTGCGCCGAGACCATCTCGGCGAATGCGAAGGCGAGCCCCTTCTCGCGCGCGATCAGCCGAAAGGGCAGATCCGAACAGCCGGCGAGAGGGGACTGGACGATCCGGGAGGGGATGACGAGGGAGCCGATCTGCAGGCCCATGACGGGATTCTACCAGTTCCCGACGGGGGGCGGACTCAGCGCCAGCGGTTGAGCAGGCGCAGCGTGGCGGCGATCGACGCTTCCATGCGGCCGAGCATGAACGGCGTGATCTCGTCGCGCATGACGGGGCCGCCTTCGCCGCGGGTGACGGACAGGAACTCGGCGAGGTTCCGGCGCGCGCGCCGCGCGAGGAAGAAGCGGCGGCGCTCGAACTCCAGGCCGCGGACCTCGGCGATCTTGCCGAGGACGTCAAGCTGGAGGCGGCGCGCCATGGCGAAGACCGACTTCTCCCAGGCCCGCGACCGGCGATCCTCGGGCAGGCTCTCGAGGTCGAAGAGGGTCAGGACCTTGGCCCCCGCCAGCACGGCGCGAGCGCCCTCGACGCGGACGTCGGGAGCGAGGCTGGCGTCGAGGCTGAACGAGAGATCCGCGAAATCGCCGATCTGGAGGAGGGGCTCGAAGGCCTCGCGGTGGGAGGCCGTGGTCTCTTCCGTGAGGGCGGGGTCGGCGAGGTCGATGAGCAGGCGCTCGCGCGCTTCCTCCATGAGCTGGACCTTGAGATCCTTGAGCGGACGCTCGGTTTCGTGGAGCTTGCGGCGCAGGTAGGACCACGGGTCCGGTTCGTGCCGTCGCACGGCCTGGTCCCAGCTGATAGCTTCCGCCAATCGCGCGACGAGCGCGAGGCGCGGTCCGCCTTCCATAAATAATGAATCCTTGCTGCTCATTCGGCCCCAAAGCGGGTCGACGCGGCGCGTTCGCCGCTTTGCGTCTCCATCATAGTCCCGATCGGCCCCCTCGTCAAGCCCCGCCGTCAACCCCGGGTGCAAGGGCGCGCGGAGATAAGTTAAAATGAATTTTATGGTCACCTCCGACGCCTATCACGATTGGTCCCTGCCGGAACGCTTCGTCCGCCTCAAAGACTTGGCCTACAACCTCTGGTGGAGCTGGCATCCCGAGGCCCGCGCGCTGTTCAAGGAGATGGACCGGACGCTGTGGGCCGAGACGCACCACAACCCCGTTCAGCTCCTCCGCCGCCTGCCCAAGGACCGTCTCGACGCCCTGCAGGCCAACGGCGCGTTTCTCGAGCGCGTCGACGCGGTCATCGCCTCGTTCGACAAGTACATGGGCGAGTCGGACACCTGGTTCGCCAAAGCCCATCCCGAGATGAAGGGCCAGTCGATCGGCTATTTCTCGGCGGAGTTCGGCGTGCACCACTCCCTGCGCATCTACTCGGGCGGCCTCGGCATCCTCGCGGGAGACCACTGCAAGGCGGCCTCGGATCTCGGCGTGCCTCTCGTCGGCGTCGGCTTCATGTACCCGCAGGGCTACGTCCAGCAGAAGATCTCGGCGGACGGCTGGCAGCAGAACGTCTACGAGCCCGTCGACTGGGACAACTCCCCGGTCCGGCCCGTGCTCGGGCCCTCGGGCGGGCGCATGACCCTCGACATCCCGCTGGGCCGCGGCACGGTGAAGATCGCCGTCTGGCGCGTCCAAGTCGGGCGCGTGCCGCTGTACTTGATGGACACCAACGTCGACGGCAACTCGCCGGCCGACAAGGAGATTTCGGGCCGCCTGTACGGCGGCGACCGCACGACCCGCCTGCGCCAGGAGATCATCCTCGGCATCGGCGGCGTGCGCGTTCTGCGCGCGCTCGGCGTGCATCCCGGCACCTTCCACGCCAACGAGGGCCACTCCTCGTTCCTGTTCCTCGAGCTCGCCCGCGAGAAGGTCAGCGGCGGCAAGAGCCTCGACGAAGCCCAGCGCGAGGTCTCCGAGATGTCGGTGTTCACGACCCACACCCCCGTCGAGGCCGGCCACGACGTGTTCGCCGAGGAGACGATCTGCGAGTACTTCTCGAGCTACTGGCCGCAGCTCAAAGTGGAGCGCGAGCAGTTCCTCGACTACGCGCGCGTTCCCGGCCACGCCGGCTGGAACATGACGGCCCTCGCGCTGAAGCTCGCCGGACGGCGCAACGCGGTGAGCCGGCGCCACGGCGTCGTCAGCCGCGAGATGTGGAAGAGCCTCTGGCCGTCCCGCCCCGTCGACGAGGTGCCGATCACGCACGTGACCAACGGCGTGCACTTGGAGACCTGGATCCAGCAGGATCTCGGCGTCCTGTACGACCGGTATCTCGGCCCGGACTGGCGCACGCGCCAGGACGACGAGGCCGTCTGGTCGAAAGTCGCGGCGATTCCGGACGAGGTGCTCTGGCTCCAGCACAGCCGGACGAAGAGCGTCCTCCTGCAGATGATGCGGGCCCGCGTCCGCTCGCGCTGGATGGGAGAGAAGGGCGATCCCGCGCAGGTCCTCGCCGGCGGCGCCCTTCTCGACCACTCCGTCCTCACGATCGGCTTCGCGCGGCGCTTCGCCGGCTACAAGCGCGCCACGCTGATCCTGCACGACATCGAGCGCCTCAAGAAAATGCTGTTCGACCCTTGGCGCCCGATCCAGCTCGTCTTCGCGGGCAAGGCGCACCCGGCCGACGACGGCGGCAAGGCGCTGATCCAGCAGGTCTACCGCCTCGCGAAGGACCCCGCGTTCGGCGGGCGCATCTCCTTCGTCGAGGACTACGACATGCACATCGCGCGCTACCTCGTGCAGGGCGTCGATGTCTGGCTCAACAACCCGCTCGCCCCGCTCGAGGCCTGCGGCACGTCCGGCGAGAAGGCCGGCGCCAACGGCGCGCCGAACTTCTCGGTCCTCGACGGCTGGTGGGAGGAGGGCTACAACGGCGCCAACGGCTGGGCGATCGGAGAAGCCGGAGGCCGCGGCGCGGGCCCCGAGGCCGACACGGCCGACGCCGAGGACATCTACCGCACGCTCGAGCAGAAGATCATCCCGCTCTACTACGAGCGCGACGAGCATCTGATCCCGCGCGGCTGGGTCAAGCTGATGAAGGAGTCGATCCGCTCGGTCGCGCCGAAGTACGGCGCGTCGCGCATGGTCAAGGACTACGTCAACGGACTCTACGCGGCCAAGGCCGTCGCCGCGCGCTGAGCGCGTCGTCCGCGGGCTCTACGCGCTGCTGATCTTCGGCGCGCTGCCGCTCGCGGGCCTCGCGCTGACGAACAAGGCCGACCCCGACTTGTGGATGCACGTGCGGGCGGGGCGGCTCATGGTCGAGACGCGCGACGTGCCGCGCGCGGACCCGTTCTCGTTCACCGCGGCCGGGCGGCCCTGGGTCTCGCACGAGTGGCTGTTCCAGCTCCTCGCGTACGGGCTCTTCTCCGCGCTCGGCTCGGCGGGACTGATGGCGGCCAAGGGCCTCGTCGGCGCGGCGACGCTGGCCTGCGTCGAGCGCGCGGCGGCGCGGCGGTCGCCGGCGTTCTCGACGCGGGCGCTCGCGTTCCTCTCGGCCGGAGCGCCGGTCGTCCTGCTCGGCTTCACCTGCCGGCCGCAGATCGTCACCTATCTCGGCTGCGCGCTGATCGTCTTCCTGCTCGAGTGCGAGCGCAACCCGCGCCACCCCGGGCGCGCGCTCGACTACGCGCCGTGGCTGCTGGTGCCGTGGTCCTGGCTCCACGGCGGCTTCCTCGCGGGCGCGGCGATCTTCGCGCTGATCGGGTTCGGCGACGAGATCGCCGGGCGCTCGCGCACGGGCCTGTTCGCGAGCCTGGCCCTCGCCCTCGTCGCCACCATCTTCGGGCCCTACGGACCGAGGCTTTGGATTCGCCTGGCCGAGACGTTCGCCAATCCGGTCCTGGCGCGCGCGGTGCTCGAGTGGCGTCCGGTCTGGTCCTGCGGCGAGCCGCTGTATCAGGGCCTCTTCGTGGCGCAGGCGGTCCTGCTCGCCGCGGCCTTCGCGGGAGAACGCGCCTCGCGCAAGGACTCGGCGCAGTGGCTGCTGGCCGCCGCGGGGCTGGCCGCGGGCGCGTTCTCGGTCCGCCATCTCCTGCTCGCGTCGATCCTTTCGGTCCCCGCGCTCGCGGCGGGGCTGGACGCCTGGAGGCGCCGCGCCGCGCCGTCGTCCGCGCCGCCGGGAACGGCCGCGCTCGCGATCTTCGGCGCGGCCGCATTGACGGCGCTCGCGGCGGTCGGCCTGTCGGCCTATTCGGAAGTCCGGGTGCGGGAGAACGCGCCGCTCGGCGCGATCATCTACGGCGAGCCGGGCCCGGCCTGGGTCGTCTATCCGAAGGGCGCCGTCGACTTCATGCGCGCGCGCGCGGTCGCGGGCCGCGTGTGGAACGAGCCGAATGTCGGCGGCTATCTCGTCTGGCACCTGTTCCCCGCCTGCCGCGTCTCCATGGACCCGCGCTTCGAGCATGTCTACTCGCCCGAGCAGATGGACGAGGCGGCGGCCGCGCTCGCGGCCGCGCCGGGCTGGGAGGAGACGCTGAGCCGGTCCTCCGCCGAGCTCCTCCTCCTGCCGCTCGCGGCTCCGCTTGCCTCGGCCGCCGGAAAATCCGCGCGCTGGCGGACGCTGTACCGCGACCCCGACTACGTCCTGCTCGCCGGCGCGGCGCCGCGCTACGATGGACTCGCGCGGGATTACGCGCGGGGGCCGGCGGCTTCGCCGCGGCCGCCGCGGCCGTGGCTCTTTCCTTGACCGCGCGAAAGCCCCGCATGTTGTAAAATCGGGCGTCCGCCGCTCCGACGGCGCCGACCTAAATGTCCGTCGATCTCGAGAAGCTGAACCCGGAGCAGAAAGCGGGGGCCACCCATCTGGAGGGCCCTCTGCTCGTGCTCGCCGGGGCGGGCACCGGCAAGACGCGCGTGATCACGTACCGCGTCGCGCGGCTCATCGAGAGCGGCGTCCCGCCCGAGAAGATCCTCGCGGTGACGTTCACGAACAAGGCCGCGGGAGAGATGCGCAAGCGCATCGAGGAGCTGGCGCCCGGCCGCGGCGCGCTCGTCTGGGTCTTCACCTTCCACGCGTTCGGCGCGCGCTTCCTGCGCGAGAACCACGCCCTGCTGGGCCTGCCGCGCTTCTTCACGATCTACGACGCCTCGGACCAGAAGAAGCTGGTCGTCGACGCGATGAAGGAGCTCGGGCTCGAGGACCAGAAGAGCAAGGCCGGCCTGTACGTGAGCCTGATCTCGCGCGCGAAGGACGACCTGCTCGACGCGGGCTCCTACGAGATCCACGCGATGACCTCGATCGACCAGTCGCGCCAGACCGCGGCGAAGATCTACAAGGTCTATCAAAGGAAGCTCGAGCAGGCCGGCGCGCTCGATTTCGGCGATCTGCTGCTGAAGACCTGCCAGCTCCTGCGGGACAACGCGGAACTGCGCGAGAAATGGCAGAACGCCTTCACGCACATGCTGGTCGACGAATATCAAGACACGAATCACACGCAATACATACTGACGAAGACTCTCGCCGCGAAGCATAAGAATGTCTGCGTCGTCGGCGACGACGACCAGTCGATCTACTCGTGGCGCGGCGCGAACATCCGCAACATCCTGGAGTTCGAGCGCGACTTCCCGAACACGAAGGTCGTGACGCTCGAGCGCAACTACCGCTCGACGGCGCGCATCCTCGAGGCCGCGGGCCTCGTCATCCACCACAACAAGCAGAGGAAGCCCAAGAAGCTGTGGACCGAGGCCGCCGCTGGCGACGAGATCCGCGTGGCCGAGCTGCCCAACGAGAGCGAGGAGGCGACCTGGGTCGTGCGCCGCATCCAGGGCGAGGTCGACGCGGGCCGCTCGCTGAAGGAGATCGCCGTCTTCTACCGCACGAACGCGCAGTCGCGCTCCTTCGAGGAGGCGCTGCGCCGCGCGCGCGTGGCCTACAAGATCGTCGGCGCGGTCCGCTTCTACGAGCGCAAGGAGATCAAGGACGCGCTCGCCTACGCGCGCGTATCGGTCAATCGCGGGGACTCGGTCTCGCTGTCGCGCATCGTCAACTGCCCGCCGCGCGGCCTGGGCGCGAAGAGCCTGGAGCTCGTCGAGGGCCACGCGGCCGCGCACGGGCTCACGCTCTGGGACGCGTTCTGGGCGCACGGCCAGATCGCGGGCCTGGGGCCCAAGGCCCACGCCGCGATCGAGGACATGACGAAGACCTTCGTGAAGCTGACCGAGACCGCGGCGACGATGCCGGCGGGCGGCGCGATGGCGCTGATCCTGGAAGTCACCGGCTATTGGGCGTGGCTCGAGTCGGAGCTGGAGAGCGACCCCGAGGCCGCGGGGCGCCTCGCGAACCTGCAGGAGCTCCTGAACGCGGTCAAGGAGTACGACGAGCGCCAGAAGCTGGACGGCAAGCCGAGCGAGCTCGGACGCTACCTCGAGGACATCTCGCTCCAGACGGACCTCGACAACTACGACGAGACCGCGCCCGCGGTCACGCTGATGACCGTGCATCTCGCGAAAGGCCTCGAGTATCCGGTCGTCTTCCTGACCGGCCTCGAGGAGGGGCTCTTCCCGATCGGCGGCGGCAACGCGACGCCCGACGACCTGGAGGAGGAGCGCCGCCTCTGCTACGTCGGCATCACGCGCGCGCGCGAGCGGCTGTACATGACGTACGCGGCCACGCGCCGCCTGTTCGGCCAGGTCTACGCGAACCTGCCGTCGCGCTTCATCCTGGAGGCGAAGCTCTTCGGCGCGGCCGCGCGCGAGTCGCGGTCGTCGACGGCGCGCTTCGCTCCGGCCGGGCCGAGCCCGAGCGGCGCTCCCGCGCCGTCGGTGCGCGCGGCCGTGCAGGGCTTCAAGGCCGGCCAGCGCGTGCGGCATCCGCAGTTCGGGCGCGGCCTCGTGACCGAGGTGTCCGGGGCGGGCGAGATGATGAAGGTGACCGTGAAGTTCGACGACGGGCGCGTGACCAAGCTGCTGACGCGCTACGCTCCGCTGGAGCCCGCATGAGCATCTCCGACGCCGACGTGCGCAAGATCGCGAAGCTCGCGCGCCTGCGCCTCGGCGACGACGAGGTCGGGCGCTTCGGCGGCCAGCTGACGAAGATCCTCGACGCGATGACCGAGCTCGCCGCGGTGGACACGAAGGACGTGCCGCCGACGACGTCGGTGCTGGGCGTCGTCAACGTGATGCGCGAGGACGAGCTCCGCCCCTTCGACGGGCGCGAGCGTCTGCTCGCCAACGCTCCCGATCGCGACGGCCCCTACTTCAAGGTGCGCAAGGTGATCGAATGAGCGCGCGCGCCGCCTGGCGCGCCGCGGCCGCCGCGGCGCTGCTCGCGGCGAACGTCCGCGCGGCCTCTCCGGGGCCGCAGGCGAAGAGCGACCTGCAGGAGGCGATCCGGGCCTATCACCGGCTCGACCTCGTGAAGGCCCTCGATCGCTTCAACGCGGCGCTCAAGTCCAATCCCGGCTGGCGGACCGGCGCCGGCTATCGCAGCGAGTGCCGCTGGGCGCTCGGCGAGCAGGACGGCGCGCGGAGCGACGCCGAGCTCGCCGCGAAGCTGGAGCCCAACGACGCGTTCTCCCGCGCGGCGCGCGGCAAGGCGCGGCTGGTCCTCAAGGACTACGACGGCGCGCTCGCGGACTTCCGCGCGGCGGAGAAGTCGGATCCGCGCTCGGTCGACGCGCGGCTCGGCGAGGGGAGCGTGCTCGCGGCGCAGGGCGACCTGAAGGGGGCGCTGGCGGCTCTCGACGCGGCGGTCTCGCTCGAGCCGAACTCGGCCGCGTCCATGCTCCTGCGCGGTTCGGTCAAGAGCCGCCTCACCGACTTCGCCGGCGCTTCGGAGGACTACGCAGGAGTGATCTCGGTCAACCCGAAATACGCGTGGGCGCACTTCTACCGCGGGAAAGCCATGCGCGACGCCAAGGATTTCGCGGGAGCCGACCGGGAGCTGTCGGCGTTCCTCGACGTGGTCCCCGAGCACAAGGAGGCGGCCTACCTGCGCAGCAACGTCCGCTATCTCGTCGGAGACTACCGCGGCTCGATCGCGGACCTGACGACGGTGATCGCCCTCGACCCGCGCAACGGCCTCGCCTACTCGAACCGCGGGCTTTCGCACGCCGCGCTCGGCGAGCGCGCGGCCGCGGTCTCCGATCTGCGCAAGGCGCTCGAGCTCGATCCCGGACATCGCGAGAAGATCCAGACCGCGATCGACGCGCTGTCGGCGCAGGAGGAGCCGGCGCCGGCCGCCCCCGCGGCCCAGACCGCGCCGCGCCCGGAGCCGCTCGCGCCCCCGGCGGCCGCGCCGCGCGAGGAGTCCGCGGCGCCGCCCGGCGCCAAGACGCCCGCGGCCCCCGGCGCCAAGCCGGCCGCGCCGACGCCGGAGCGCAGCACGGGACAAGAGGAGTCTCAGTTCATCCAATGAGCCAAGACCTGACCGCCAGCTCGGCCGCGCGCCTGGCCGCCGCCGTTCGAAACGGCGAGGTCTCGGCCGAAGCGGTCGCGAAAGCCCACTTCGAGCGCCTCGAGAAGCTCGAGCCCGTCGTGAAGGCCTTCCTCGCGGTTCTCAAGGAGCCGGCGCTGTCGCGCGCGCGCGCGGTCGACGAGAAGCGCCGCCGCGGCGAGCCGCTCGGCGCGCTGGCCGGCGTTCCGATCGCGCTGAAGGACAACATCCAGCTCGAGGGCGTCGAGACGACGTGCGCGTCCAAGATCCTCAAGGGGCACATCGCGGCCTACGACGCGACGGTCGTGCGGCGCCTCAAGGAGGCCGACGCCGTCTTCGTCGGCAAGACCAACCTCGACGAGTTCGCGATGGGCTCGTCGACGGAGAACTCGGCGTTCCAGAGGACGACGAACCCGTGGGACCCGGCCTGCGTGCCCGGCGGCTCCTCGGGCGGCTCCGCCGCGGCGGTCGCGGCGCGCATGGCCGCGCTGTCCTTCGGCAGCGACACCGGCGGCTCGATCCGCCAGCCGGCCTCCTTCTGCGGCGTCGTCGGCCTCAAGCCGACCTACGGCCTCGTCTCGCGCTACGGCCTCGTCGCCTTCGCCTCCTCGCTCGATCAGATCGGACCGTTCGCGCGCACGGTCGAGGACGCGGCGCTCGCGCTGTCGGTGGTCGGAGGCCACGACCCGATGGACAGCACGTCGGCGGAGAAAAATCCGCCCGCGGACGTCCCGGTCCCGAAGGACCTCAAGGGCCTGCGCGTCGGCCTGCCGCGCGAGTACTTCATCGACGGTCTCGACAAGGAAGTGGAGAAGTCCGTGCGCGCGGCCGTCGACGTCCTGAAGTCCCTGGGTGCTTCGGTGACGGACGTGAGCCTGCCGCACACGAAGTACGCGATCGCGACGTACTACATCATCGCGCCGTCGGAGGCCTCGGCCAACCTCGCGCGCTTCGACGGCATCCGCTACGGCTACGTCGACCGCACGGCGTCGAACCTGGAGGAGGTCTACGAGTTCACGCGCGGCGGCGGGTTCGGCCCGGAGGTCAAGCGCCGCATCATGCTCGGGACTTACGCGCTCTCCTCGGGCTACTACGACGCGTACTACTCGAAGGCCCAGCGCGTGCGCACTTTGATGGCCGACGACTTCAAGAAGGCGTTCCGCTCCGTCGACGTGATCGCCTGCCCGACCTCGCCGACGCCGCCGTTCCGCTTCGGCGAGAAGGTCGACGATCCGGTCGCGATGTACCTGTCCGACGTGTTCACGATCCCGTCGAACCTCGCCGGCAACGCCTCCATGTCGATCCCGTGCGGCCTCTCGGCCAAGGGCCTGCCGATCGGCCTGCAGCTGATCGCCGACGCGTTCTCGGAGCCGCGGCTCCTGTCCGCGGCGCGCGCCTTCGAGACCGCGCGCCCGTTCCCCGCGCTGAAGCCATGAAGACGGATCGCGAGTTCGCGGCGGGCGGCGTCGTCGGCCGGGACGGCAAGGTCCTGCTCGTGCAGGTGCGCAATCTCGAAGGCGAGATCGTCTGGACCTTCCCGAAGGGGCACCTGGAAAGGAAGGAGACCTGGCTGAAAGCGGCGCTGCGCGAGGTCGAGGAGGAGACGGGGTGGAAGTGCCGCAGCCTCGGGGCCTTGTCGACGCTCGCGTACCGCTTCCGCCGGGACGGCCGGCCGGTCTTCAAGCGCGTGCGCTGGTACCGCATGGAGCCGCTCGCGCGCACCGGGCGTCCGGACCCCGGCGAGATACGCCGCACGAGATGGGTCGACGCGGAGAAGGCGGCCGGGGCCCTGCGGTATCCGAGCGACCTTCGCCTGCTCGCGCGCTATGCGCGCGGGCCGGCGAGTGCTCGAATTGGTCTGGCAATTCGGCGCCGAATGCTCCACACTAAGCTGTCGAGACGGGCCTTGCCCGAAACGGCATGAAACGATACGAACTCATCGTCGGACTCGAAGTCCACTGCCAGCTCGCGACGAAGACCAAGCTCTTCTGCGGCTGCGGCACCGACGGCTTCGGCTCCGCGCCGAACAGCCGCATCTGCCCCGTGTGCACGGCCCAGCCCGGGTCCCTGCCGGTCCTCAACCGGCGCGCCGTCGAGCACGCGTTCCGCGCCGCGCTCGCGCTCGACTGCCGGCTCAACGCGCAGTCGATCTTCGCGCGCAAGAACTACTTCTATCCCGACCTGCCGAAGGCCTACCAGATCTCCCAGTACGATCAGCCGTTCTCCGAGCGCGGCGGGCTCGAGATCGCCGTCGACGGCAAGGCGAAGAGGATCGGCATCACGCGCATCCACATGGAGGAGGACGCGGGCAAGCTCCTGCACGAGATGGGCGCGCTCAAGATCGACGGCTCGCTCGTGGATCTCAACCGCGCGGGCATCCCGCTCATCGAGATCGTCAGCGAGCCCGACATTCGCTCCTCGGACGAGGCGTACGCGTACCTCGTCGCGCTCAAGCAGGTCATCCAGTTCGTCGGCTCGTCGCGCTGCGACATGGAGAAAGGCGAGATGCGCTGCGACGCGAACGTCTCCGTTCGCCCCGTCGGCCAGGAGAAGTTCGGCACGCGCGCGGAGATCAAGAACCTCAATTCGTTCAAGAACGTGAAGGACGCGATCGACTTCGAGTTCCGCCGCCAGGTCGAGTTCGTCGAGTCGGGCGGCAAGATCGTGCAGGAGACGCGGCTGTGGAACGCGGAGGCGCAGGCCACGCGCTCGATGCGCTCGAAGGAAGACGCCCACGACTACCGCTATTTCCCGGATCCCGACCTGGTTCCGCTCGTCGCGGACGGCGCGTTCGTCGCCGCGCTGAAAAAGTCGATGCCGGAGCTGCCGGCCGCTCGCCGCGCGCGCCTGACGTCCGAGCTGGGCCTGACCGCCTACGACGCCGAGGTTCTGACCGGCGACAAGGCGCTCGCCGATTATTTCGAGAAGGCGGCCGCGGCCGCGCCGAAGGGCGCGGCGAAGACGGTCGCGAACATCCTCTCCACGGAGATGAAGGCGCGCCTCAACGCGGAGAACAAGAGCGCGGGCGACGCGCCGGTCGCGCCCGAGCATCTGGGACGGCTCGCGGGCCTCGTCGCGGCGGGAACCCTCTCCAGCAAGGGCGCCAAGGACGTGTTCGCGCGGATGTGGGAGACGGGCAGGGACCCGCAGGCGCTCGTCGCCGAGCTGGGGCTCTCGCAGGTCTCCGACGACGGCCAAGTGCGCGATTGGGTCAGCCAAGCGGTCGCGGGAAACCCGAAGGCCGCGGCGGACCTCAAGGCCGGAAAGGAAGCCGCGATCGGCGCGCTCGTCGGCGCGGTCATGAAGATTTCGAAAGGCAAGGCGAATCCAGCTCTCGTGAACAAGCTGATCAAGGAGGCCGTCCAGGCATGAAGCGCATCGCGATCTTTCTCGCCGCCGTCCCGCTGCTCGTCGGCCGGGCGCGCGCGTACGACACCGTCCGCTTTCTCGATCCGATCAAGGTCGACGGCATGGCCCAGCCCGTGGCCGCGGCGTCCTCCGGCGACCGCCTCTACGTGCTCGACCGGAAGAAGAACGCGCTCCTCGTGCTCGACGCGGCGGGCAAGCTCGTCAAGTCCGTCGGCGGCGCCGGAAGCCAGACGGGGCAGTTCAAGCAGCCGCGCGGCGTCGCGATCGGGCCGGACGGGGAAGTCTACGTGGCCGACACCGGGAACAATCGCGTGCAGATCTTCGATCGCGACGGGAAATTCGTCGACGCGTTCGGCGAGGGAGGCTCGGAGCCGGGGCATCTGAGCGAGCCGCAGTCGGTCTCGGTCGGCGCCGACGGCCGCATCTTCGTGGCCGACACCGACAACAACCGGATCCAGGTCTACACGCGGCAGGGCATCCTGCTCTTCGTGCTCGGCCATTCGGGCAAGCTGCCGGGCGAGTTCAAGAGCCCGAAGCGGGTCGTCGTCGATCCGTCCGACCAGCTCTACGTGCTCGACGACGGCAACGACCGCGTGCAGAAGTTCGACTCCTCGGCCAAGTTCGTCAAGGAATTCCCGCTGATCGGCGACGACATCGCCGCGGACGCGTACGGCTTCCTTTATACTCTCGACCGTAAGCACAGCAAGGTTCTCGAAGAGCTCAACGGCCAGTTGCTGGGCCGCGTCGGCTCGGACGGCAAGGGTACCGGACAGTTCCGCCGGGCCGAGGGGATCGCGGTCGCTCCGGACGGCACGATCATCGTCCTGGACACGGGCAACAACCGCATCCAGCGCCTCGAGCTGACGAACAAGCTCAAGACGGCGCCGTTGCCGCTCAACGCCCAGACCAAGATGTCCGTGTCGGGACCCGCGGCCACTTGGGCCTACGCGGCGACGCAGATCGCGCCGTACGGAGACTCGCTCTACGCCTACCTGCCGCAGGGCGGCCCCTTCGTGCTCATCGGCCCGGACGGAAAACAGAAGGCGGCGTTCGGGACGACGAAGGGCAAGGGCGGCGACGTCGTGCGCGAGGCCGGCGGCATCGCCGCCAGCGCCAAAATGGGTCTGCTCGCGACGGACACGCCCGACAGCCGCCTGCAGCGCTTCAGTCTCGAGGGCAAGTGGCGGACGAACGTCGGCGAGGCGGAAGGGTTCTTCGACAGCAAGAGCAAGGAGGGTCGCGTGCGCCAGCCGACCGGCGTCGCGATCAACGACGACGGCACGATCTATATCGCCGACACCGGCAACCAGCGCATCGACGCGTTCAGCCCCGAGGGCGTGTTCCTGTTCGCGATCGGGCCCAAGCTCGGCACCTTCATCCTCCAGAAGCCCGTCGCCATCGCCTGGGACAAGGCCGGCTTCCTTTATTTCGTGGACGAGGGCGTCCATCGCGTCTTCAAGTGCGAGCCTTCGGGAGCGTACGTCGCGAGCTGGGGCGAGGAGGGCACCGGCCCGGGCCAGTTCGAGGCGCCCGTCTCGATCGCGTTCGACGGCCAGAGCTACTTCTACACGCTCGACGCGAAGCTCAAGCGCGTCAGCGTCCACACGCGCGACGGCGTTTGGCTGACCGACTTCTTCGCGGGAGGCAAGCAGGAGCGCGAGCTCCAGCAGCCCGTCGCCATCGCCGTGCTCGGGACCCGTCTCATGATCGCCGACAAGGGGAAGGGCAAGATCGTGGCCTACGACCTGCATCCGCAGCTCGGCGCGCCGGTCGACATCTCGAGCTCGACGAAGGACGGCGTCGCGTCCCTCTCGTGGCAGGCGGTCAGCGACCCGTGGACCGACGGCTACCGCGTCTTCCGCTCCAGCCAGGCCGGAGGCCCGTTCGTCTCGGTCGGCGAGTCGAAGCAGGCGAGCTACCAGGATTCGGACGTGGCCCCCGACGAGACCTATTGGTACCGCGTCGCGACCGCCGCGAAGACGAAGGACGTCGGCCCGGCGAGCCGGCCGGTCCAGACCTACGTCCCTGCGACGATGAACCGCGCGCCGGTCGAGATCTCGACGGTCACGCTCGGGGACATCTTCGCGGCCAAGTACAAGTGGTACCTGAAGAATCCGGTCGGCGCGGTCTCGGTCACGAACAACCTCAACGTCCCGTTCCTGAACGTCAAGGTGACCTTCAAGCTCAAGGACTACATGGACTTCGGCTTCGACACCGAGATCAAGAAGCTCGAGCCGCGGCAGACCGTGCAGATCCCGCTGATCGCGACGCTGAACAACAAGGTGCTCGAGGTGACCGAGGACACGCCGATCCAGGCCGAGTTCTCGCTGAACTACTTCCAGCGCGGCGAGAGCCGCACTTCCTCGCTGACGAAGCCGCTGCGGCTCTACTCGCGCAACGCGATCACGTGGGACGACACGCGCAAGATCGCGAACTTCATCACGTTCAAGGACGAGCCGATCAAGAACCTGAAGCCCGCGGTCACGAGCGAGTTCAAGAACCGCAAGGCGGCGGCCCTGAACCCGAACGTCGTCAAGGCGATGCGGGTCTGGAACGTCCTCGCGGAGTCGGGCGTCAAGTTCGCGGCGAACCCGGCCAATCCGTTCGAGACCGCCCACGACGACCCGAACTTCCCGGTCGACTACACTCAGTACCCGCGCGAGACGCTGAAGCGCAGGACCGGCCAGTGCTCGGATCTGGCGTCGCTGTACGCGTCCCTGCTGATCGACAACGAGGTGAAGGTGGCCCTGCTCGACTATCCCGGGCACATCACGCTGATGTTCGACACGGAGGCCGAGGACGCGCTCGAGGCCGGTCTGCCCGCCGATCTGCTGGTCCCTTACAACGGGACCATGTGGGTTCCCGTCGAGGTCACCTACGTCGGCAAGCCCTTCACGGAAGCGATGTCGAAGGCGGCGTACGCCTACAAGGCCGAGGCCGACAAGGGCCGCGTGAAGATCGTCGACATCGACAAGGCCTTCGAGGAATACGAGCCCGTCACGATGCCGCCGGCCGACTTCGGCTCCGCGATGCCCGACAACGCCGCCCTGAAGAAGCTCTACGACGAGCAGGTCGCCGCGCTCGCGAAGGAGCGCTTCGAGCTCCTGAAGAAGGCCTACGCCGATCAGCTGGCGCAGAATTCGGCGGACGTGTCGGCGCGCCTGCAGCTGGGCATCGTCAACTTCCAATACGGCAATCGCGAGGCGGCGATCGCGGAGTTCAACAAGGTGCTGACGGTGGACCCGAAGAACGCCGCGGCCCTGAACAATCTGGGCAGCGTCTCGTTCGTCGGCGGCGATTTCGCCGCGGCCGAGATGCGATTCGAGCAGGCCGCGGCGGCCGATCCGAAGGACGCGAGCATCTGGCTCAATCTCGTGAAGACCGCGGTGAAGCTGCAGAAGGCGGACGCCGCGCGCGAGTACGGCGCGAAGGCCGTCGCTCTGTCGCCGGGCTACAAGCCGTTCGTCGACAACATGGTGAAGGGACTTTAGTCATGCGAGGAGGTGCGATCGTGAAGACGAAGATAACGATGGCGGCGCTGGCCGCCCTGCTGCTGGCGGGCCCGCTCCGGGCCGAGGAGGCCAAGACGGCCAAGGCCGCCCCGACGGCGAAGGAGTCCGTCATGACCTTCCTGAAAAACCTCAAGCTCGCGTTGACCCAGTCCGCCGTTCAGGGCGAGAGGAAGAAGGAGCGCTCGGCGGCGGTGGCGGCCGTGCGCGGCGCGGGGCAGTCCTCCGAGCTCGCGAACCCCGACGAGCCGTCCCTGAAGGGCGACGTCAACGCGGCGAAGATGCAGCAGTCGCAGGCCGAGGACGCGGAGATCGAGCAGGCCGTCGACCTCGTGCTCAACGGGAAGGTCGCCGAGGGCATCGGCGCGCTCGAGGCCTTCAAGACCAAGCACCCGAAATCGCGCAGCGTGGCGACCGCCCAGGAGGCGATCGACAAGGCGAAGACGCTGCTGGCCGACAAGCCGGCCGAGGACAAGTCCGCGCCCGAGAAATCCGCGGCGCCCGCTCCAGCCGCGGCGAAGCCGGCCAACTGAGGACGTCGCGAGCCCGCGCCGCGGCCGGCGCGGGCTCGCGACGCCGGCGTTTTCGCGCGTTGACAAACCCGGGATCCGGGTCTATACTTCGCTCGGCGCCGCGCGCCTCGCCGAATGGCCGAAATCCGAGACATCCTCGTCGCCGCCGTCCAGTACAAAGCCAGCGACGTGCTGCTGGTCCCGAACCAGCCGCCGATCGTGCGCGTGGACGGCCAGCTCGCCCAGCTGCCGAACGTCCCGGCCGCGGACGCGGCCGAGTGCCAGCGCTGGATCTACTCGCTGATGGACGCCCGGCTGCGCCAGGAGTTCGAGCGGAGCCGCGAGGCGGACTTCGCCTACTCGCTCGCCGGCGTCGGCCGCTTCCGCGTGAACGTCTTCTGCCAGGGGCAGGGCATCGCCTCGGCGCTGCGCTACGTTCCGGTCGAGATTCCGACGCCCGAGCAGATCGATATGTCCGCGGCGATCCTGAGCCTCGGCAAGCTGCCGCGCGGGCTCGTCCTCGTGACCGGCCCGACGGGCTCGGGGAAGTCGAGCACTCTCGCGGCGCTCGTGGAGTCGATCAACCTGAGCTCGAGCAAGCACATCCTGACGATCGAGGACCCGATCGAGTTCGTCTATTCGAACAAGAGGTCGATCATCAATCAGCGCGAGGTCGGGACGCACACCGAGTCGTTCAGCAAGGCCCTCAAGTACGCGCTGAGGCAGAATCCGGACATCATCCTCGTCGGGGAGATGCGGGACATCGAGACCATCTCGCTGGCGATGGCGGCCGCGGAGACCGGCCACCTGTGCCTGTCGACTCTGCACACGCAGGACGCGGCGTCGACGGTGAACCGGATCATCGACGAATTCCCGACGGACCAGCACGCGAAGGTGCGCTCCCAGCTCTGCGGCGTGCTGTCCGCGGTCGTCAGCCAGGTCCTGATGCCGCGCCGCGGCGGAGGCCGCGTCTGCGCGCGCGAGCTCATGCTGATGAGCCCCGCGATCGCGACGCTGATCCGGGAGAACAAGATCAGCCAGATCTACGGCGCGCTCGAGAGCGGCGGCGGCTCGGGGATGCAGTCGATGGATCAGAGCCTCGCCCAGCTGGCGATCCGCGGCCTCGTCGATCTCGACACGGCGATGGCCAAGGCGCGCGACCCTCAGTCGATCCGCAAGCTGATCAACATGACCTCGCCGCGCGGGCCGGCGCCCGCTCCCGCCGCGGCGCCGGCGCCGGCGCGGCCGGCACCCTGAGCCGTCAGCGCCGGCCTTGGAGGCGCCGGATCAAGCCCGTCGTCGAGTAGCCCTTCTTGAGGGGGACGATCACGACGCGCCCCGCGTGGCGCGCCTCGGGCAGGTCGGCGGGCTTGTAGTCGCCGCCCTTGACCTGGACGTCGGGCTTGAGGCGCGACATCAGGCGCTCCGGGGTGTCCTCGGAGAAGGAGACGACGGCGTCGACGCAACCGAGCGCGGCGACGACCTCGGCGCGGTCGCGCCAGCGATTGATCGGCCGTCCCGGGGCCTTCTCGAGCGAGCGCACGGACGAGTCCGAGTTCACGCCGACGACGAGCAGGTCGCCCTGGGCCTTGGCCTTCTCGAGCACGCGCACGTGTCCCGCGTGCAGGATGTCGAAGACGCCGTTCGTGAAGACGACGACGCGGCCCTCCCAGCGCCAGAGCTCGCGGAGGGTCAGCAGCTTCCGAAGAGGGAAGATCTTCGCCGCGGAGCTCTTAGCCATGGGCGAGCGGGGCGTCCGGGAAAAGCTCGTCCTCGAGGATCCCGCACCAGATCTGGATCAAGGTGATGTGCGCCTCCTGGATGCGCGCCGTCGAGTCGGACGGGACGCAGAGGCAGTGGTCGCACTCGCCCTTCATCTTGCCGCCGGCGCGGCCGGTGAGGCCGACGACGACGAGGCCGAGCTCGCGCGCGGCGGCGATCGCCTTGAGCACGTTCTTCGAGTTCCCGGAGGTCGAGATCGCGACGGCGACGTCGCCCGCGCGGCCGTGCGCGCGCAGCTGGCGCGCGAAGACCTCCTCGTAGCCGAAGTCGTTGGCGATCGAGGTCAGGTCGCCCTGGTTCACGGTCAGGGCCAGCGCGGAGAGCGGCGGGCGGTTGCGGCGGTAGCGGCCGACGAGCTCGTCGGCGAAGTTCTGCGCGTCGCAGGAGGAGCCGCCGTTGCCGAAGGTCAGGATCTTTCCGCCGTTGCGGTAGCAGCGCAGAAGGGCCTGGCCGACCGCGTCGATCTCGTCGGCGAGCTTCGCCGTCGCGGTCAGAACTTTGGCGCTGTCCTTGAGCTGGTCGACGATCGTCTTCTTGAAGTCAGGCATTCGCGGGCTCCTTCTCCAGCAGTTTCGTCTTCTCGATGAAGTGGGTGTCGAAGTCGCCGGACATGAAGATGGGATGAGCGACGACCTTCGCGTGCATGCCGGCGGTGGTCTTCACGCCGCCGACCTTCAGCTCGCCGAGAGCGCGCAGCGAGCGGCGCAAGGCGGTCGGGCGGTCGGCCGCCGAGATGATGAGCTTGGCGATCATGCTGTCGTAGTAGCTCGGGATCGTGTAGCCCTCGTAGGCGTGGGTGTCCACGCGCACGCCGGCGCCTCCGGGCAGCTCCAGGCTCTCGATCCTGCCCGGGCAGGGCATGAAGTTGTTGTCGGGGTCCTCGGCGTTGATGCGGTGCTCGATGGCATGGCAGCGGATCTGCGAGGCGCGCTCTTGGTCGAAAGGGAGCTTCTCTCCCGCGGCGATCTTGATCATCAGCTCCATGAGGTCGACGCCGGCGACCGCCTCGGTGACGGGATGCTCGACCTGGAGGCGCGCGTTGACCTCGATGAAGTAGAACTTCCCGTCCTGGAACAGGAACTCGACGGTGCCGACGTTCTGATAGCCCGCCGACTTCGCGAGCCGGATCGCGGCCGCCTGCATGTCGCGCCGGATCTCCGGCGTCAGCGCGGGCGACGGCGACTCCTCGACGAGCTTCTGGTGCCGGCGCTGGACCGTGCAGTCGCGCTCGGGAAACGCGACGACGTTCCCGAACTTGTCGGCCGCGATCTGGATCTCGACGTGGCGCGGGCGCTCGAGGAGCTTCTCGATGAACACCGAGCCGTCGCCGAAGGCGGCTTTCGCTTCCGTGGCGGCGGCCTCGAGCTGGGGCTTCAGCTCGGCCGCGGAGCGCACGACGCGCATGCCCTTGCCGCCGCCGCCCGCGGAGGCCTTGATCAGCACGGGGTAGCCGATCGCCTCGACTTCCTTCGAGACGTCGGTGGTGATGTCGCCCTTCGTCCCGGGGACCACCGGCACGTTCGCGGCGAGCGCGACGGCCTTGCCCGCGCTCTTGAAGCCGAGCTTGCGGCTGGCCTCGGGCGGCGGGCCGATGAACGTGAAGCCGCGCTTCGCGCAGGCCTCGGCGAAGTCCGCGTTCTCGGACAAGAAGCCGTAGCCGGGGTGGATCGCGTCGGCGCCCGTGATCTTCGCCGCGGTGAGCACGGCCTCCTGGTCGAGGTACGAAAGCTTCGAGGGGCCCGGGCCGATGCAGACGGCCTCGTCGGCCATCGCGACGTGCCTCGATTCCCGGTCGGCGTCGGAATAGACCGCGACGGTCTTGATGCCCATCTCGCGCGCGGCGCGGATCACGCGCACGGCGATCTCGGAGCGGTTCGCGATCAGTATTTTCTTGAACATGGGGCCTCGCTACTCACGGGGACGGCGCGCGCAGGGCGTCGCGCATCTGCTGAATGTAGGACAGGTCCGAACGGCTCGTGCAGAGCAGGGCGCCGCGCTCGACGTCGGCGAGCGCCTGGCCCGGCCGGCTCATGCGGCGGTAGGACTCCGCGCGCGCGAGCAGTATCTGGCACTGGTCCTCCGGAGAGATGTTCTGGAAGGCCAGCATCTCGCCGAACTGCTCGAGGGCCTTGTCGGGCTTGGCGAGAGCGTGGTTGTACGTGTCGGCGAGGATCGCGTGCAGGTGATAGATGCTCTTCAAGGTCAGGTTCGACGGATAAGTGCTCGCGAGCTCCAGCGCCTTGACGCAGCGCATCTCGGCGTCCTGCGGCGACTTGCGGTAGTACGCCGCCTCGCACAGATAGCCCCAGGCCATGGGATCGCGCGGGTTGATCGTGGCGGCGACCTGCGCCATCAGCAGCCCCTTGTCGGCGTCGCCGTGCTCGAACGATTCCTCGACCTTGCGCATGAGGACCCAATTGTAGGGCCGCGCCCAGCGGTCGCCTTCCTGAATGAACAGCACGTGATCCGTGCGCGGCTCCGCGTCCTCGCGCTGCAGCTTGTACGCGAGGAGGATCGCCCCGGGCTCCGAGTGGACGATGTGCAGGTCGGACCAGGTCCACGGCGTGGTATCGCGGATCGCGCGGAATTCGTCGACCGTGCAGCTCTGGCGCGCCTGCTCCGAGAACATCGAGTAGGCGCGGTCGTAATCCTGCAGGCGCAGGGCTTCGAGGTACTGCGACGCGAGCCGAGGCACGAGAATCTCCGGGTTCTGGCTTTCCTGCCAGCGCCAGATGCCGAAGGCCGCGCCGAGCACGCCGATCGAGGCCGCGACGACGTTCAGCGTCCTCTTCCACGCCGGAGCGGCGGGCGGGAGCGGCTCGACCGTCGGCATCGAGATCTCGGACTGAGGCGCCCAGAGGTCGCCGAGCGCGGGATCCTCCGAGGGGCGCTGCCCCGGCGTCGAGGGCATGCCGCCGCCCGGAAGAGGCAGCGGGCCGCCGCCCGCGGGCGGCAGGGGAACGCCGCTCGACGGGAAGGGCGGCGGGGGCTGCTTCGGCGGCGATATCGCCTCGCCCGGAGTCGGAAGACGATAGACGGCCGTCGTCGGGATGTCGGCCGCGGGAGCTCCGGGCGGCTTCGCGGCCGGCGGCGGCGCGGCCGCGACGAGCGCCGTGATCGACTGGCCGCACTTGTCGCAGAAGTTCTTCGCGACGGAATTCTGCGTTCCGCAGGCGGCGCACACGCGCGCGTTCCGGCCGCCGCATTTCGCGCACTCGAGGCGCGGGGCCGCCGAGACGGTCCCGCATTTCGTGCACAGAATCTGCGCGCCGGCCATTGTCTGATCTCTCCCTTAGGCTCGCGGCTCGATCAGGAACAACGGCCGCCCGTACTCGACGGCCTGTCCCGCGTCGGCGAAGCATTTCGCGACGCGCCCCGCGCAGGGCGCCTTCACGGGCTTCGCGGCTCCGGAGCCGGCGACGACGACGGCGAGCACGTCTCCCTCGGCCACGTCCCGCCCTTCTTCGGCGCGGCGCGCCTTCCCGGGCTCGGACCATTGGAACACGCCGACGGACTCGGATGCGACGGGCAGATAGCGGCTCGCGGGCATCGAGCCGCCGGGGATCGGCGCCGGCGCCTGCGCCGTCGAAAGCGCGAAGCCCTTGCCGGCCTTCCGGTAGGCGACCTCGACGAGGTCGGTGCTCTTCATCCAGTCGAGCACGTCGTGGAGCGGGTTCGTGTCCATCATCTCCTCCTTCTGGGGCGTGAGCGGCGTCCGGCGCGCCCCGCGCGGCGGCGAGCGCCGCTCTTGCGCTTGAGCAGGTTGCGCGGGTTCTGCGGCAGCAGCCCGGACGCGAGCGGATCGAAGGCCATCGGCAGAAGCTTGAAGACGGTCGTCTTCATGACCGTGCGCCGTCCGGTCGTCGGGTTCAGGTCGACGAGATAGAGGCTCGTGTCCTTGTCGCTGAACTCGAACATGACCTGGCGGCACGCGCCGCACGGCTTCGCGGCCGCGCCGACGACGGCGACCGCGGCGAGAGCGTCGTGGCCGCCGGTGATCGAATGGTAGATCGCGACGCGCTCGGCGCACATTGCGAGGCCGTAGGAGGCGTTCTCGACGTTGCAGCCCGCGAAGATGCGTCCCGAGTCGGTCAGCACGGCGGCTCCGACCGGATAGCGTGAGTAGGGGCAGTAGGCGCGCTTCTGCGCCTGGACGGCGGCTTCGATGAGTCGTTCGACGTCGCGGCGGCCGGGCTTAGACATATTTTCCCACCAGTAAGCGTAGCTTGTTCAGGGCCGCCTTGTTCCGGTGCTTCGGGTCCGTGAACAGCGCTCCCTTGAGCGCCTCGGAGAATGCGGGTTCTAAAGGCGCAGCGGCGATGCGGGGCACCGCGAGTTGCATCAGCCGCTGCGCGTTGGCGGAGTTCGCGTGGAGGTTCTGCACGACCATCTCGGTGTGGACCTCCTCGCCCTCCTTCCAGCAGTCGTAGTCCGTCACCATCGCGGCCTGCGAGTAGACGAGCTCGGCCTCGCGCGCGAGCTTCGCCTCGGTCGCGGCCGTCATCCCGATCAGCGACCAGCCGAACGAGCGGTGCATCTCGGACTCCGCCCTCGTCGAGAACGCGGGGCCCTCCATGCAGCAATAGACGCCGCCGAAGACGGATTTGATGCCGAGCCCCACGGCGCACTCGTAGACGAGCCGGTTCTGTCCGGGAGCGAACGGAGGGTTGAACGCGACGTGGGCCACCAAGCCGTTCCCGAAGTACGTCTGCACGCGGCTCTTCGTGCGGTCGACGAGCTGGTCGGGGAAGACGAACGTGCGCGGCGCCAGCTCCTCCTTGAGAGAGCCGACCGCGCTGAAGGCGAGCACGCGCTCCACGCCGAGGGACTTCAGGGCCCACATGTTCGCGCGCTGGTTGATCTCGGTCGGCGTCACGACGTGGCCGCGGCCGTGGCGCGGCAGGAACGCGCACGGCACTCCCTCGAGCTCGCCGAGGGTGATCGGCCCGGAGTGCGCGCCGAACGGGGTCTTCAGGCGCAGCTCGCGCGGCTTCTTGATCGCGTCGGACGAGTAGAGGCCGCTGCCTCCGATCACGCCGACCTTCGCGTAGGGCTTCGTCACGGGCAGTACCCTCCGAGCGGGAGCAGCTCGGCGATGGCGGCGTCGAGGCTCTTGAGGTCGACCGGCTTCTGCAGGAAGCGGGTCTTCGGGTCGTCCGGCAGGAGCGCGGCGATCTTATCGGCCGCGTGCGCGGACATGAAGATGATCGGGATCTTGTTCGTGTTGTCGTCCTTCTGCAGGACCTGATAGACCGAGGAGCCGTAGGCGCCGGGCATCTTGATGTCGGTGATGATCAGATGCGGCCGGTGCTCCGCGGCCTTCTGCGCGAGCTGGAAGCCGTCGTTGACGATGATCATCCGATGCCCCTTCTGCGTCAGGTAGTCGCCGAGCAGGTTGGCGATGTCGACGTTGTCGTCGGCGAGGAGTATCTGCGCGATCACGCGCGCGTCCTCTCAGGCATTCGCAAGCAGCCTCCCCATGAGCTCCGGATAGATCGGGAAGCGGCGGCACAGCGCCGTGGTCGCCTGCTTGACTCGGCGCAGCGCGGCGTCGTCGGCGCGGACCTTGAGCGCCTCGTCGATCAGGGAGGCGATCTCGTCCATCTCCGCCTCCTTGAGGCCGCGCGTCGTGACCGCGGGAGTCCCGATGCGCACGCCCGAGGCGATGAACGGCTTCTGCGGGTCGTACGGGATCGCGTTCTTGTTGACGGTGATGCCGGCCTTGTCGAGCGCCTCCTCGGCCTCCTTGCCCGTCGCGTTCTTCGGGCGCAGGTCGACCGAGAACAGGTGGCAGTCGGTCCCGCCCGCGACGATGCGGAAGCCGCGGTCGGTGAGCGCCTTCGCGAGGCGGCGCGAATTGGCGATCACCTGGGTCTGGTACTGCTTGAACTCGGGCCTCAAGGCCTCGCCGAAGCAGACGGCCTTCGCGGCGATCACGTGCATGAGCGGTCCGCCCTGCTCGCCCGGGAACACGCTCTTGTCGAGCGCCGCGGCGTGCGCGGCCTTGCACATCACCATGCCGCCGCGCGGTCCGCGCAGGGTCTTGTGCGTCGTCGTCGTCGTGAAGTCGGCGAGCGCCACCGGGGAGGGGTAGACGCCCGCGGCGATGAGGCCCGCGTAGTGCGCGACGTCCGCGGCGAAGAGCGCCCCGACGTCGTCGGCGAGCTTCTTGAGCCGCGCCCAGTCGATCACGCGCGAGTAATTCGACGCGCCCATGAAGATGATGCGCGGCTTCTTCTCCCGCGCGTCGCGCTCGGCCTTCTCGTAGTCGATGAGCTCGTCCTCGCGGCGGACGTCGATCGGCACGATTTTGTAGTACTTGCCCGAAAAATTCATCGGATGGCCGTGCGACAAGTGGCCGCCGTGGGCGAGGTTCAGTCCCATCACCGTATCTCCGGGCTTCAAGACCGAGAGATACATCGCCATGTTCGCCTGCGAGCCGGAGTGCGGCTGGACGTTGACGTGCTCGGCGCCGAAGAGCTTCTTCGCGCGCTCGATCGCGAGCGTCTCCGCCTTGTCGACGAACTCGCAGCCGCCGTAGTACCGCTTGCCGGGGTAGCCCTCGGCGTACTTGTTCGTGAGGACCGAGCCCTGCGCCTCGAGAACCGCCTCGGACGCGTAGTTCTCCGACGCGATGAGCTCGAGATTGTCGGCCTGACGGCGCGCCTCGGCCGCGATCGCGGCGTACAGCTCGGGGTCCTGCTCAGCGAGATGGTTCGGCATGGGGGCTCCTCCGGATCAGGATTTTCAGCGCTTCCTCGATGCGGCCAGCGCATTCTTCATACGCAGCGTCGTCGCCGCCGATGGGATCGGTCACGTCGGCGTCCGGCAGGCCCGCCGCTTCCCGCAGGACGGAGACCTTCGCCGCGCGCGCGGGGAACCGCTCGACGATCTCGCGGCGGTGCTCGCGGGCGAGCGCGTAGACCGCGTCGGCCTGCGACAGCAGATGCTCGTCGAGCGTGCGCGCATCGTGCCGCACTTTCGAGATCCCGCGCGCGGCGAGGACGCGCGCGGCGCCTTCGCTGAGAGGCGCGCCCGGAGACGCGGCGATCCCCGCCGACTCCGCTTCCCACGCCAGGCCCGCCTCGCGCGCGAGGCGGCGGGCGAGGAACTGCGCGATGGGCGAGCGGCAGGTGTTGCCCGTGCAGACGAACAGCAGGCGGCGCGAAGGGGTCTTCGTCACGCGGCGGCCGCCCCCATGATCTTCTCGGCGGGGACCGCGCCGGCGCGGACCACGCGCGGCGCGGAGCCGGTCGCGTCCACGACGGTCGGCTCGCCCTCGCCGGCGGTTCCGCCGTCGACGAGGACGTCGATCTCGGCGCCGAGCTCCGCGTCCACCGCCGCGGCGTCGCGCAGCGCCGGTCGCCCCGACTTGTTCGCGCTCGTGTACACCCATGGAATGCCCGAGGCCGCGACGATCGCGCGCGCGGCGGGCTGGGACGGGACGCGCACCGCCACCGTCGGGTACTCGGGGAACGTGAGCAGGCGCCCCTGCGCGGTGGGCTTGAGCAGGAGCGCGACGGGGCCGGGCCAGAAGAGCGCGGCGAGCTTCTCCGCCAGCGGCGTCCATTCGACGTACCTCTTCGCGTCGTCGACGGAGGCGACGAGCACGGCCAGGGGCTTGAGCGTCGAGCGTTCCTTGATCTGAAGGAGGCGGCGCGTCGCGGCCTTCACGAGGCCGGTCGACGCGAGGACGTACGAGGACTCGGTCGGCAGAGCGACGATGCGGCAGGACTTCGCGGCCGCGCCGACGCGGGACGCGTCCGCGTCGGACAGGCTTCCGTCGGCGGAAGTCTTGACGAGCTCAGGCATGGGCGGGCTCCGGGTCGGGATGGAAGAGGACGACGAATTCGCCGAGAATCTGCGGCCGCGCCGACAGCGTCCGGCGCACCGCGGCGACGTCTCCGCGCAGCCACTCCTCGTGGACTTTCGACAGCTCGCGGGCCGCCACGCACTGCGCGGCGGAGCCGAGCGCGGCCTCGGCGTCCTCGAGAAGCTCGAGAACGCGGAACGGGGACTCGTAGACGACGATCGTCCGGCCCAGCGCCTTCGCTTCCTCGAGCGCGCGGCGGCGCTTGTCTCCGGCGCGCGGCAGGAAGCCGAGAAACACGAACGAGTCTCCCGGAAGGCCCGAGCCGGCGACGGCGGCGGTGACGGCGGACGGGCCGGGAAGCGCGGTGACCGGGAGGCCCTCGCGGCGCGCGCGCGCGACGGCGCGTCGTCCCGGGTCGCTGACCCCGGGCGCGCCGCCGTCCGAGACGAGCGCGACGCTCTCTCCTCGCCTCAGTCGGTCGATCACGCGGTCGATCGAGCGCTCGTCGGTCTCGTCGTAGCGCTCGAGCGGCTTCGCGAGGCCGAAGTGCGACATCAGAGTCCGGGTCCGCCGCGTGTCCTCGCAGAAGACGACGGCGGCCTCGCGCAGGACGCGCAGCGCGCGCGCGGTCATGTCCTCGAGATTGCCGATCGGCGTCGGCACGACGTAGAGCATCAGCGCGCGCCCTCGCCGGCGGCCGCGTGCTCGCGCGCCTCGACGCGCAGGAACGCGTCGACGACCTTCGGGTCGAACTGCGTGCCCGCCGCGGACTTGAGCTGGCCGAGCGCCGCGGCGCGGCCGAGAGCCTTGCGGTACGGGCGGTCCGACGTCATCGCGTCCCAGGCGTCGAGGACCGAGACGATCCGCGCGCCGAGCGGGATCTCCTCGCCCTTGAGCCCCTCGGGATAGCCGGTTCCGTCGAAGCGTTCTTGATGATAGAGGACCATCTGCGTGGCCGTGCCCAGATAGCGGACGGACGAAAGGATCTCGTGGCCGATGATCGGGTGGCGCTTGACCTGCTCGTACTCCGCGGGGGTCAGCTTTCCGGGCTTGCGCAGGACCGCCTCGTCGACGGCGATCTTGCCGACGTCGTGCAGCAGCGCGGCGTGCTCGACGTGCTGGACGAGCGTCTCGGGCAGTCCGAGCTCGACGGCCAGGGCGCGCGCGCGGGCGCGGGTACGCTCCGCCCGGCCGGGGGCGCGCGCGTCGCGAGCGTCGACCGCGCGAGAGAGGGCCTCGACCATCTCCTGGTAGTAGGTCTGGAGGCTGTCGAAGAGCTCCATGTTGTGCAGGACCGCGGAGGCCTCGCCGGCGAGAACGCCGAGGAACTTGACGTTGTAGTCGCTGAAGGTCTCCGCGCCGGTCTTGGCGTGGAGGTTGAGCACGCCCACGGGCTTGCCCTTCACGATGAACGGGATCGACACGAACGGCTCGACGTCGCCCGCGGCGGGAGAGAGGTAGCGCGGGTCGGCGGTCGGCGCGGCGATGAAGAGCGGCCGCGCCGAGGCGAAGGCTTTCCCCGCGACGCCTTCCCCCGGCTTCAGGAAGAGCCGCTGGGACTTTTCGGACTGCAGGCTGCGCGCGGCGACGATCTTGAGGCAGAGGTCCTTCTCGTCCCACATCATGACCGAGCCGCGGTCGCATTTCATGAGGCGGCACGCGCAATCCAGGACCGCGCGGCCGAAATCCTCGCGCGAGATCGCTCCCGAGAACGAGACGCCCTGCTCCTGCAGGGAGATCAGCATCGAGAGCAGTTCGTCGAGTCTGCTCCAGCCCTCGGCCGCGGCCGGCGCGGCCGCCGGAACCGCGAGCTCCAAGGAGTAGAGGCGCCTGAGGACCAGGCTCAACGCGGCGAGCAGCCCCGCGCAAAAGACCAGCGTGATCCAGAAAAGGAGGGGGGCCGACATCGGCTCAGACTAGCATTTCCTCGCGGCGAGCGTCCACGCGTACGGACATATGAAAAACTCTTATTTTTTAACGTCTTTACTTTCGCCGAGGAGTTCCTTCGTCTTGTCTTCTCCGAGCATCTCCACGAGCTGGGCGCGGGCGCCGTTGCGGAAGCTTTCGGTCGGCGATTCGCGCGCGTAGCGCGTCAGCAGCGGAACGGCGCGAGGGCTGCGGGAGACGAAGACCGCGGTCGCCCAGACCGCGCGCGTCGTCTCGTCGGCCGCCGAGTCGTGCTCGCGGATCAGGGCGTCGACCTCGTCGTCGGTCGAGCTGAGGCCGACCTTCAGAGCGAGGCGGTGCCGGAGCTCGGAGTCGAGCGTCGCGTCGCGCAGCAGCGCGAGCATTTTCTCGCGCGTCGCGCGCGCGTCGGCGGGCTGGATCCTCGCCGACGCGGCGGCGAGCGCCTTCTGCTGGCTGAGCGGGTCCTTCGAGCGGATCCACGACGCGAGATCGGGGAGCGTCTGGCGCCAGAAGAACAAGCCGAGCAGGTACGCGTTGTCGGGGCTCTCGTCCGCCTTTTGGCGGAGGAGAGGCAGGACCTTCTCTCCCTCCCACTGGGCGAGAGCCGAGAGGGCCTCGTACTGAGTGTTCCACTCGAGGCGGTCCTTGAGCACCGTGATCGTGGAGGGATTTCCGGTGGAGAGCTTGCGCTCAGCGATCTGATGGATCAGGGGCAGGGCCAGGCGCGAGCGCAGCCGGAACGCCCCGTTGATGCCGAAAAGCTGAGAGGACGGTTCGGGCTGCTTGAGGTAGGTCAGGAACATCGGCTCGAGCTGGGGACTGTCCGGCGGGATCCGGGCCAGAGAGGCCATCACGATCGCGCGCAGGTCCGGGTTCGGGAACCGCGAGAACAGGTCGAACAGCGCGGCGACGTCCTGCGCGGATTTCGGCGCGGTCCGCTTCAAACCTTCGGCCGCCTTCGATCGCTCGGGGTCGTTCGTCGCGGCGATCAGCCGCTCCTTGAACTCGGCGACGTTCTCGGCGGGAGCCGCGTCGGCCGCGTCGGCGGGCGGGGTCTGGGCCGCGGAGAGCGCGGCGATCGTCAAGACGAGCGGTAAGATCATGGCTGCCTCCTGGAGCGACGGCGCAATGAAACGGCGCGCGCGTGCCGCGTCATCGCGCCCGTCCGAAGACCCGGTCGAGCGCCGCCTCGAGGCTGACGAGACGGTAGCCCGCGGAGTCGACGACGGTCATCGAGCGCGCGCACAGCGCGAGATCCCACGACGAACGGATCAGGACCGCGGCGGTTCTGTCGGCGGCGGCCTTCGCGAGCGCCTTGAGCACGGCCGCCTGCCCCGGAAAGCGGCGCGCCTCGAAGCAAAGATAGACGATTCGCTCCGCCCGGCGGATCTCCGCGGCGAGCGCCGCCGTCTCGGCGCTCTCGACGGGAGCGAGCGCGACCCGCGCCCCGCGCGCGCGGCGACGGACCAGGGCTTCCGGTCCTCCGGGGCCGCCTTCGAAAGAGAAGCGTTCGGCGACCTCGCGGAAGTCGGGGACGATCACGAGCGTGCGCGCGTCGATGGGGACCGGCAGGCGCAGCGTCCCGCGCCGAGCGAGCGCGACGCCGCGAGCGGCGATCTCGCGCGCGAGCGCGAGGCCCGCGCCCGGGCTCGCGCGCCGGTCGGCGCGGCGGCGGCCGAGCAGGCGGGAGACGCGCGCGTCGGCGGCGGCGAGCACGGCCTCGCCGGCGCCGGCCTCGCGCAGCAGCTCGACGGCGTCGCGCATCCCCTGCACGTCGTGCGCGATCATGAGCACGTCGTGGCCGGCGTCGAGGCACTTCAGCGTGGCCTCCGCGACCGGCCAGCGCTTCGTGATCGCGCCCATGCAGAGGTCGTCGCTGACGACGAGGCCGTCGTAGCCGAGCTCTCCGCGCAGGACGCCGCGCACGAGCTTCGCCGAGAACGTGGCGGGGACCGAGTCGAACGCGGGAAAGCGCACGTGCGAGGTCATGACCGCGTCGACGCCGGCGGCGACGGCCGCCTGGAACGGCGCGAGGTGCGCGCGCGCGAAGGCGGCGCGCGGCAGGCGGATCGTCGGCAGGTCGACGTGCGCGTCGACGGTCGCCGCGCCCTTGCCGGGGAAGTGCTTCGCGCAGGCGGACACGCCGTGCTCCTGGAGTCCGCGCGCGAAAGCGGCGCCGAGCCGGCCGACGAGCTTCGGATCGGGTCCGAAGGACCTGATGCCGATGCCCGGGTTGTAGTCCTTCGTCGCGACGTCGAGCACCGGCGCCAGGTTCATGCGGATGCCGAGCGGGGCGAGCTCGCGCGCCATCTGCCGGCCGACGTCGTAGGCGAGCCGGGGATCGCGCGCGCGCCCGAGCGCGGCGTTTCCGGGAAACGCCGTGAGCCCGGACTTGAAGCGCAGCACCCAGCCGCCCTCGTGGTCGACGGCGACGAGCAGGGGGCGTCCCAGGCGCTGCTCGAGCTCTTCGACGTAGGCTTTCGTCTGGGCCGGGGTCTCGATGTTGCGCGCGAGGAGGAGGATTCCCGTCGCGCCGGTCGTCTTGAACAGGGCCGCGGTCTCGCGGGACGGCTTCGTCCCGTACGCGCCGAACATGAACAGACGGCCCGGGTCGGTCACGGCGACAGTCTACAAAAGGGGGCCGCGTCTTGTGTCGAGACTCGCGGCGAGCTATGATTAACGCGTGGATGCCCTCACCTTCCTTCAAAAGCACGTGCCGTTGTTCGCGGGGCTGACCCCGCCGGCCCTGCAGGAGCTCGCGGTCGCCTCGACGCTCGAGACCTTCAAGAACGGACAAACCGTCCTCTTCAAGGGCGCGACCGTCGACGGCCTCCACGTCATCGCCACGGGACAGGTGGTCGTGCAGGGCAAGGGCGGCGCCGCGGCCCTCGCGACCCTCGGCCCCGGCGAGGTCTTCGGGGAGGCCTCGATCGTCGACGCCTCCGTCGCCGGCGCGACGGTCAAGGCCGGAGAGGGCGGCGCGATGGTGCTCGTCATCCCCCAGGAAGCCTTTCGTCATCTGATCTCGAACGATCAGGCCTTCGCCGAGCGCGTGCGCGCGCTGATCGCGTCGCGCCGCGCGCCCGGCGCCAAGTAAGGATACTCGTCGCATCGGAGTAAAAGGAACCGCATGAGCTCCCTCCTCCTGTCCGTCCTTCTCGCCTCCGCCGTCCGCGCCGCCGAAGCGCCGCCCTTGGCCGTGCTCGTGGCCGTTCCGTCGGGACCGATGCAGTCCGCGGCCGCTCCGGACGCCGTGGTCGCGACCTTCAACCAGCCGATGGTCGCCCTCGCCTCTCCCGCCGACATGGGCAGGTCCTGTCCGCTGAAGCTCGAGCCGAGCGTCCCCGGGCGCTGCCGCTGGCGCGGAACCCAGGTGCTCGCCTTCGAGCCGGAGAAGCCTCTGCCGGTCGCCGCGTCGTTTCGCGCCGTGATCCCGGCCGGCACCCGCTCGGCGGTGACGGGCCGCGCGCTCGAGCAGGCCTACTCGTGGACCTTCGAGACCCGCCGTCCCCAGCTCGTCGACAGCCGCCCGCGCGACGGCGACCATTGGATCGCTCCGGACGCGATCCTCTTCCTCCATTTCGACCTGCCGATGGACCCGCGCCGCGCGCGCGCCGACATCGCTCTCGAGGAGTCGGACTCGTCGTGGCGCGCGCGCGAGGTTTCCGTCGGCGTGAGGCGCGCGACGCCGCAGGAGGTGAAGGCGGCTTGGCCCTGGGCGTGGGGCGAGTCGATCCCGAGCACGGCGACGGTCATCGCGCTCAAGCCCGCGGTCCCCCTCTCGCGCGACCATACGTATCGCATCGAGCTGAAGCAGGGCCTCCGCGGCGCCGACGGAGAGCTCGGGCTTCCCTCGGCGCGCGCGGTGCGCTTCGAGACGCCGTACGCCTTCCGCGTCGTGGACGGACCCGGCCGCGCCTGCCTTCCCCGCGGCTACCCGCTGTGGTTCTCGAACCCGGTGCGCTACGCCGACGTTCTGTCCCACACGCGCATCGAGGGCTCGACGCGCGCCTGGCCGACCGAGGGGCGCGAGCTCGAGTCGACCGGCAGCGAGGACGCCGACCACCGCCGCGTCGAGTTCTCGCTCCCCGAGCCCGGCCTCGAGCCGGACGGCTCCTACGCGCTCGTCGTCTCCGGGGACCTGCGCGACGCCTTCGGCCAGGCGCTCGGCGCCGACGTCCGCATCCCGTTCTCGAACGACGGGATCTGCCCGCGCCTGTCGATGCCGACCGGCTTCGGCGTCCTCGAGCAGGCTTTGCCCGCGCGGCATCCCGTCGTCGCGGTCAACGTGCCGACGGCTCCGCTGCGCAAGCAGCTGATCGCCGACGACGGCTTCATCCCGTTCTACCGCTCGATCGAGTGGGGCTGCGATAAGATGCTGCTCCCCGACGTCTCCCCGAAGGACTGGAACCTCGGACTGCCGCGCAACCGCACCCTGCGCACCTACATCGAGCTCGGCTCCATCTTCGCGTCGACGTCGCCGTCGCGCTCGGGCGGCCTGGCGGCCGTCGAGGTCGACGGGCCGCGCTGCGTCGAGAAGGCGGTGCTCGACGTGACGCGCGTCGGCCTCCACCTCAAGAGCTCTCCCGACGCGACGCTCGTCTGGGCCACGTGGCTCAAGGACGGCCGTCCCGCGGCCGGGGTCCCGATCGAGCTGCGCGACGATGAGAACAAGGTCCTCTGGCGCGGCAAGACCGACCGCGAGGGCGTCGCCGACGCGCCCGGCCTCGTGGGCCTCGGCATCAAGGACTGGAAGCGCTGGTCGCGTCCGAACATCTGGGCCTTCGCCAAGGACGGCAAGGGCACGGCCGTGCTCTCGCTCGACTGGCGCGGCGAGCTCGAGCCCTGGCGGTTCAGCATCCCGTACGACTGGGCGCCCCGTCCCGCGACCTACCGCGGCTCGCTGTTCACCGAACGCGGCGTCTACCGCGCCGGAGAGACCGTCCACGTGAAGGCGATCGTGCGCCGGCTCGCCGGCGGCGACTGGCGCCGGCTCGGCGCCGACGATCCCCGCGCGCTCGTCTTCAGCGTGATCGACGCGCGCGGCGCCGAGGTCTTCAAGACGACGGCGACGCTCTCGGACCTCTCGTCGCTCGACGAGTCGTTCGCGCTGGGCGCGAACGCGCCCTCGGGGCACTGGCGGGCGCGCCTGCGCGAGCCCGGCGCGGCCGACCGCGACCTCGTCCGGACCGTCGGCGAGGACGAGGAGGGCGGCGAGGAGGACTCCGCCTCGGAGTCCGGCGCGCGCGTGGATTTCTCGAAGACGTTCCGCGTCGAGGCCTTCAAGCCGGCCGCGTTCGAGGTCAAGGCCGTCCCGTCGACGACGTCCTGGCTCGCGGGCGACTCCTACGACGCCTCGATCGAGGGCTGGTGGCTGTTCGGCGCGCCGATGTCCGGCGAGAAAGCCGAGTGGACCCTGCGTCTCGAGCCGTCGGGCTATCAGCCTCCGGGCTGGCCCGATTTCTCGTTCGCCCCCGCGTGGCGCAAGCGCAGCGCGGAGACCGGGCGCGTGCTCGCCTCCGGCGAGGCGGCCCTGGACGCCGCCGGGCGCGCGAAGGCCGGCGCGGTCCTGGACCCGGGCGACGCGCAGGGGCCGCTCGACGCGATCTTCGAGGCGTCGGTGACGAGCCCGGAGCGCCAGCGCCTGTTCGCGCGCGGCTCCAGCGTCGTTCACCGAGCGAATCTCTATCTCGGTCTGAAGTCCGAGAAGTCGTTTGTGGAAGTCGGAGAGCCGTGGAGCGCCGCCGCGGTCGCGGTCCGCCCCGACGGCCGCCGCGCCGAAGGCCTTTCCGCGGACTGGACCCTGCGCCGCCGCGAGTGGCTGAGCATCCAGCGCGCGGGCGTCGCGGGCCGTCTCGAGTGGGTCAGCGAACAGCATGAGACGGTCGTCTCCTCGGGGACGTTCTCCGCGAGCCCGTCCACGTGGACTTGGACGTGGGCGCCGGACAAGCCCGGGGAGTACGAGCTGTCGGTCGCGGGCAAGGACGAGCAGGGCCGCCCGTCCGAGACCGTGCGCGAGTTCGTCGTCGCCGGCCCCGGCGACGCGTGGTGGAAGCGCTCGGACACGGACTTGATCGAGCTCGTCGCCGACAAGGAGAACTACAAGCCCGGCGAGACCGCGCGCCTGCTCGTGAAGTCGCCGTACGACCGCGCGACCGCGCTCGTCACGATCGAGCGCGAGGGCGTGCTCGCGCGCTGGACGCAGGTTCTTAAAGGAGGGGCTGCGGTCGTGCGCGTGCCGCTCGGCGATCGCGACGTGCCGGACGTCTTCGTCTCGGTCGTTCTCGTGCGCGGCCGCTCGGGCAAGCCCGAGTACGACGAGCAAGGCCTCGACCTCGCCAAGCCGCAGGCTAAGTTCGGCTACAAGATGCTGACCGTCGACGCGGGCGGCCGCAGGCTCAAGGTCGAGGTCTCGTCCGACAAGGCCGAGTATCGTCCCGGCGCGCCGCTGTCGGCCTCGGTCCGCGTGACGGAGGCCGACGGCAAGCCCGCCGACGCGGAGGTCTCTCTCTTCGTCGTCGACGAGGGCGTGCTCAACCTCACGGCCTACCAGACCCCGGATCTGTTCTCGGAATTCTACGGCCCGCGTCCTCTGCTGATCGGCTCGGCCGACTCGCGCCCGCTCATCATCGGCCAGCGCAGCTTCGGCGAGAAGGGCAAGAACCGCGGCGGCGGCGGCGGGCGCGGCTCGCCTCTGCCTGGCGTGGACCTGCGCCAGAATTTCTCGCCGACGGCCTACTGGGGACCGACTCTGCGCACCGGCGCGGACGGGCGCGCCGCGGCCTCGTTCAAGCTGCCCGACAGCCTCACGCGCTTCCGCCTGATGGCGGTCGTCCACGAGGAGCGCCGCTTCGGCTCCGGCGAGTCGCGCGCGACGGTGTCGAAGCCCCTGTCCCTGCGGCCGAGCCTGCCGCGCCTCGCGCGCGTCGGCGACGCGTTCGAGGGCGGCGTCGTCGTGCACAACTTCTCGAAGCAGGACTCGACGGTGACGGTCGCGCTCGCGCTCGACGGCGCGTCCGTCGCGGTCGAGGGCGAGACGAGCCGGACCGTGTTCGTGCCCGCGGGCCGCTCGATCGAGACGGACTGGAAGTGCCGCGCGACCGGGCTCGGCGCCGCGAATTTCAAGTTCGCCGCGCAGGCCGGCGCCGAGACCGACGGCCTCGCGTGGACCGTCCCGGTGCGCGCGCCCGAGAGGCTCGAGCGCTCGGCGACGTCGGGCGTCGTCGAGGACAAGCCCGCCGTCGAGGCCGTCGCGCGGCCGACCGACGCGGTCCCCGGCGTCGGCGGCCTCGAGGCCTCCTTCTCCCCGAGCGCGCTGTCGGGCCTGCGCGAGGGCGCGCGCTACCTGCTCGAGTATCCGTACGGCTGCCTCGAGCAGAGACTGTCGCGCGCGATCCCGGCGATCGTCGGCGCGGACCTGGTGTCGACATTCGGTCTCGGCGCCATCGACGCGCTGAAGTCCTCCGCGCAGGAGCAGCTCAACCGCATGCCGGACTTCCAGCACCCGTCGGGCGGCTACGGCTACTGGCCGAATCCCTGGCAGCCGGACCCGTGGCTCACGGCCTACGCGCTGGAGACGGCCGCGCTCGCGCGACGCGAGGGCTATTCGCTGCCCGACGAGTCGGTGCGCAAGGCGATGGCGTGGCTCAAGAATTACCTCGGTTCGGACCAGCGGGACTGGGCCTATCCGTACGCGGCCTCGGGGGACTACTCCGCGCGCGCGTACGCGGTCTACGCTCTCGGGCTCAACGGCGATCCGCAGCCGGCTTACTTCCAGAAGCTCTATCAGCGCCGCGACCAGCTTCCGTATCTCGCGAAGGCCTACCTCGTGAAGGCCGCCGCGACGGCCGCGGGGGAGACGGAGGCGAAGACGCTCTCCGACGAGCTGCTGTCGCAGGTCAAGGTCGCGCCGCGCACGATGCACTTCGAGGATCCGCAGAATTTCTGGGACGAGTGGATCCACGATTCGGACGCGCGCACGACCGCGGTGGTGCTCCAGGCGATGATCGAGGCCCGCGGGGGCTTTCCGGGCGACGAGAAGGCGGTGCGCTGGCTCGTCGAGGAGCGCAAGAACCGCGGGCGCTGGCGAACGACCGAGGAGAACGCGGAGTCCCTGCGCGCGCTCCAGGACTTCTACCGCCGCTATGAGAAGGAGGAGCCGGCGTTCACCGCGTCGCTGAGCCGCGAGGGCGCGGCTTCCGCGCTGTGGACCGAGCGCTTCGAGGGCCGCTCGCTCGACTCGCGCCGCAAGGACTTGGCGTTGAACGACGTCCTCGGCGCCGCCGCCTCGGCGAAGCTCGCGATCGCGAAGGAGGGCATCGGCCGCCTCTACTACGACCTCGTGCTCGCCTACGCGCCGGCCTCGTTCGCGAAGCCGGAGTCCGAGGGCTTCGAGGTCGAGCGCGCGGTCAAGCCTCTGCGCGGCGGCGTCCTGTCCGCGGGCAAGCGCGCGGTCGTGACGCTGACCGTGCGCACGAAGCAGGACCGCGCCTTCGTCGCGCTCGAGGACGCGCTGCCCGCGGGCTGGGAGATCGTCGATCCGACCTTCGCCGTCGAGGGCGAGGAGGACGCGCGCTCGCTCGAGGAGCAGGGCGGACGCGGCCAGTACTGGGGGACGTTCTCGCGCTCCGAGCGCTACGACGACCGCATCCAGGTCTTCGCCGATCTGATGACCGCGGGCGAGCACCGCTGGTCGTACCTGATCCAGGCCACGACGCCCGGCCGCTATCACGTCCCCGCCGCTTACGTGGAGCAGATGTACGAGCCGGAGGTGTTCGGGCGCACGGCTTCGACGGAGGTCGAGGTCCCGCGGTGAGGGCCGCGCTGGCGCTCCTGCTGTCGGCCGCCGCCGCGGCCGAGCCGGCGCTGGCGCCGGCGCCGTCCCTCGAGGTCCTCGACCGACGCGGCCGCGTCCTGCGCGCGGCGCTCTCCGAGGACCTGTACTCGGTCCCGGTCTCGCTCGACCAGATGAGCCCCTGGGTCGTCGTCGCGACGCTCGCGGCCGAGGATCGCCGCTTCTACGAGCATCCGGGCGTCGACGCGCGCGCGCTCGCGCGCGCGCTGTGGCAGGACGCGCGCGCGGGCCGCGTCGTCTCCGGCGGCTCGACGATCACTCAGCAGCTCGCGCGCGCGCTGCAGCCGCGTCCGCGCACGCTCGCGGGCAAGCTCGCGGAGGCCTGGCGCGCGCTGAGCCTCGAGCGCCGCGCGACGAAGCGGGAGATCCTCGAGGCCTACCTCAACCGCGCGCCGTACGGACGAGGAACGCGCGGGATCGAGGCGGCCGCGCGCGTCTATTTCGGGATTCCCGCGAAGGACCTCACGCTCGGCCAGGCTGCCCTGCTCGCGGGCCTGCCGAAATGCCCGTCGCGCTGCGATCCGATCAAGGACCCGGACGCGGCCGCCGCGCGCCGCCGCGTCGTGCTCGGCCGCCTGGCGTCCTGGGGCTGGATCGACGCCGCGGCGCGGGACGCCGCCCTCGCCGAGCGCTCGCGCGTCGCGGACTCCGCGCGCGCCGACCTCGCGCCGCACTTCGCGCGCCGCGCTTTGGGCCGTTCCGGGCGGACGAGCGCGCGCACGACGCTCGACGCGGACCTTCAGGCCGAGCTCGAGGATTTGACGGCGTCGCACCTGCGGACGCTCGGCGGCTACCACGTGACGAACGCGGCGCTGATCGCGCTCGACAACTCGACGGGCGACGTGCTCGCCTGGGTCGGCTCGGCGGATTTCCGCGACGACGAGCACTCGGGACAGGTCGACGGCGTCGTCGCGCTCCGCCAGCCGGGCTCGGCGCTGAAGCCGTTCCTGTACGGCCTCGCCTTCGAGCGCGGCTTCTCGCCGGCGGACAAGATCGACGACGCGCCGACCTTCGCTCGCGGCGGCTTCTCTCCGCGCAACTACGACGGGCAGTTCCACGGACGCGTGTCCCTGCGCGAGGCGCTCGCGTGCTCGTTCAACGCGCCGGCCGTGCGCCTCGTCGAGCGTCTCGGCGTCCCGGACTTCCTCGCGGCGCTGCGCGGCTTCGGCCTCGCCTCGCTCGACCGTCCCGCGGAGCGCTACGGCGCCGGCCTCGCGCTCGGCGACGGCGAGGTGACCCTGCGCGATCTCGCGGCGGCCTACGCGGCCCTCGCCCGCGGCGGGGTGTGGCTGCCGGTACGCGAGTCGCTCTCCGACCCGCGCGGTCCCGCGCGCCGCGCGCTCTCCCGCGAGTCGGCGTACCTGGTGACGCACGTCCTGTCCGACAACTCCGCGCGCGTGCCCGCGTTCGGGCCCGATTCCCCGTTGAGCCTCCCCTTCCCGTTCGCCGCGAAGACCGGAACGACGAAGGACTACAAGGACAACTGGGCCGTCGGCTACACGCCGGACTGGACCGTCGCGGTCTGGGTCGGCAATTTCGACGGGACGCCGATGCGCCGCGTCTCGGGCGTCACCGGCGCCGCGCCCCTGCTGCGCGACGCGGCCCTCGCGATGGAGCGCCGCTACGGAGCGCGCGAGTTTCCCGTCCCCGCCGAGATCCGCGAGGTCGAGGTCGACCCCGACAGCGGCCTCCTGGCCGGCGCGGGCTGCGCCGGGGCCGTGCGGGAAGTCTTCCGGCGCGATCTACTCCCGACGCGCGCGTGCGCCGCCGCCGCGCCGCGATCCGCTCCGGCCGGCGCGCGGTTCGCGATCGCGTTCCCGCGGCCGGACGACGTCCTGCGTCTCGATCCCGCCGCTCCGGCCGGAGCTCAATCCGTGCCGCTGAGCGCCGAGCCCGAGGACGCCGCGGGGGAGTGGACGTGGTTCGTCGACGGCCGCGCGCTCCCGGAGAAATCCCCGCGCGCCTGGTGGCGGCCTTCGCCGGGCGTCCACGAGGTGCGCGTCGCGTTTCGTCCGGCGCTCGGCGCCGAGCGCGAGGAGACCGTGCGCGTGCGCGTGCTCGGCGCGGCGATCCCGGCCGATTAGGTTAGGGGGCGTTCGACGGAGCCGCGGGAGTATCCGCGCTTTCGGTCGCCGGCGCCACCGGCGCGGGCGAGACCGGCGGAGGAGCGGGAGCCGCCGCGGGCTCGCCGTCGGCGGGCGCTCCGCCGTCCGCCGGCGCCGCGTCGAGCGACGGCTTCGGCAGCGGCCGAGCGCCCTCTTCGGCCGGGGCCGAGCCCGCGCCGGCCGGCGCCGCGGTCGGGGTCGAAACCGAGACCGCGGGGCGAGGGGCCCTCTTCTTGCGATGCGGCTTGGGCGGCGTCACGGCCGCGGCCGAGCTCACGCTCACCTGAGCCGGCGTCTTGACCGCGGCGGCCGCGGCCGTGCTCACGCTCAGTTGAGCCGGCGTCTTGGCCGCGGCGGCCGGAGCCGTGGAGATCGAGATCGCGGCGACGGTCGCGCTCGAAGGGGCGACGGCGACGGCCGCCGTGGAGAGGCCTACCGCCGCGGCGGCGCTGGAAGGAGACACGGCCGTCATCGTCGAAACCACGACCGGCGCGGCGGGCCGCGGGGTCGGGGCCGGCTGAGGCTGGGGGTGGATGAACGGCATGATCTTCGTGGCCGAGTAGGCGCCGATGCCGGCGAGCAGCACGACCGCGATGAAAATTTTCGCCTTGTCCGGCTCCTGCTTGGCCGGAACGACGGAGCCGCCCAGGGTCTGTTCGCTCGGAGCGGTGACCGAAGGGATCGCGGGCTGAGAGGGCGGGCTGCTGCGCACCGGAGTAACGCCGCCCGGCGCGGCGCCGGGCTTGGCGGGCGTCGCTCCCGGGGGAGGCATTTTTCGCGCCGGCGCCGGAGCGCCGGGCTGGGGGCGCGCGGCGGGCGCGCCCGGCTGAGGCTTCGGAGGGACCGTTCCGGGTTTCGGAGCGAGCCGGACCGTGGGCGGGGCGGCCTTGGCGCCGGGCGCGGCGGGCGCGGCGCCGAAGTGCGCGCCGCATTGATTGCAGAAGCGCGCGCCGACCGGGTTTCGGTGCATGCACTTCGGACACTGGACCTGCTTATCGCTTTGCGGCAGGGGCGGGTTCAGAGGCTTACGCGGCGGGACGTTGACGCTGAAAGTCACGGTCGGCGGAGCCAGCGGCGTCGGAGCGGGCTGAGGGGCGGGCTGCGGCGCGGGCTGGGGAGCGGGCTGAGGGGCGGGCTGCGGCTGCGGGACGTCGGCAGCGGCCATCCGCACGGTCGCCGTGGGATCCTGCGGCGGGGCGGCCATCCGCACCGTCGCCGTCGGATCGATGACCGCGTCCAAGGACGCCGAGAGAGCCGCCGATTCTCCCGCCGCCGGCGGCGGCGCCGCCGCCTGCAGCGCGGCGGTGATCTCGGCGAAGCTGGAGGCGGGGCGCCAGGCGTCGGCGCTCGTCGCGCCGGCCTCGCACACGGTGCTCTCAGCGGTGAACCCGGGCCTCTTGATCAACTCGCTGGTTTCGAACGGCCCCAGGGTCTGCTGGCCCTCGTATAGGTAGAAGCTCATGGCAGGAGCGAGTATATATTGAAAAAACACTTTCGACAATGCCGGACTTGTTAAATCCGCATCCGCGGGTCTATACTGGGGCGATGAGGAGGGCGGTCTTTCTCCTGGCCGCGGCCCTGTTCGGCGCCGCGGCCGGCGTTCCGGGCGCGCGCGCGGCCGATCCCGATCCGTCGGCTCCGACGGACGCGACCGGCGCCTCGCCGTCGGGCAATCCCGCTCCGCAGGATCAGCTTCTGCGTCTCGGCGTGACCGCGGGGGCCGAGCAGGGGATCGCGGCGCCTTCCTCGATCGTGATCCCGACCGGCAAGGGCGATATCCGCATCGACCTCCAGTCGCCCGGCGCCGCGGCTCCGGCGAAGCCCGCGCCGCCGGCCGGCCCGGACTACACCTTGATCGGCGTGGCCGTCGTCGCCGTCCTCTTCCTCGCGTCCGTCGTCCTGCGCCGCCGCGCGCCGTCGTCCGCGGCCCCCGCGCTGAAGTTCCCCGACGACTCGTATTCGATCGTGCGCCCGCTCGGCCAGGGCGGGATGGGCGTCGTCTACGAGGCGCTCGACCGCAAGCTCGACCGGCGCGTCGCGATCAAGCGCCTGCGCACCGAGGGAGAGCGGGATCCCGCTGGCCGCGCGCAGCTGCTGCAGGAGGCGAAGACGGTCGCGGCGCTGCGCCATCCGAACATCGTCGACGTGCACGCGATCGTCGAGCAGGGCGGCAGCGACTACATCGTCTTCGAGCTCGTGGAGGGACGCACTCTCGACGACCTTCTGCGCGAGCACAAGCGCCTCGGCCTGCGCGAGACGCGCGGAATCCTGACGGCGGTGTGCAGCGCGCTGGACTTCGCCCACGCGCACGGCGTCGTGCATCGCGATCTCAAGCCGGCGAACATCATGCTGACGACGCAGGGTCAGGTCAAGGTCATGGACTTCGGCATCGCGCGGCGCCTCGGCGGCCCGCCGCCGCCGTTCCCGATCGCGGGGGCTCCGGCGGCCGCGTCGGCCTCGGGCCGCGTCGACACGACGCAGCACGTGATGGGCACGCCGCAGTACCTGTCTCCGGAGGCCTACGCCGGCCAGGTGCGCGCCGAGGCGGACGTGTACGCGCTCGGGGTGATCCTGTACCGCATGCTCAGCGGGCAGTTCCCGTTCCCGCCCAAGGCCGGCCTGCAGGAGCGGCTGGATCGCGCCTATCCGCGCTTGGCCCTGCTGCTGCCGGATCTGCCCGCCGTCGCCGACGCGCTGGTCAACGAGGCTCTCGAGCCGGACCCCGGGCGCCGTATCGCCACGCCGAAGCTGTTCGCCGCGAGGCTCGCCGCGCTGTAGCGCCTATTCGCGGGGCTTCAATCCCTCGAGCCAGCGGGCGACGCGGTCGAGCGTGGGCTCGTCGTCGAGCATTTGGACCCCGTGCCCCGCGGGAGCCTGATACGTCTCGACGTTGCGCGCCTGTCCGACGGCCACCATCGTCTTGTCGGCGTACGCGTCGCTCGGGGCGGCCGCGATCAGAATCCGCGCGCCCGGCGGCAGCTCGAGCTTGACTCCGTGATAATCGAGGCCCGGAGAGAGCAGGAGGACGAAAGTGCGGCAATGACGCCGCGTCGCGGCCGCGGCCGCGAGATTGGCCCCGATCGAGGCGCCGCCGAACGCGATGCGCGACTCCTCGACGCCGCGTTCGCGCAGCCACGCCGCCGCGGCCGTCAGGTCCCGCGCCGCCTTCGGCCATTCGCCCGACGCGTCGAAGGTCTCGTAGCCGCGCTTCCCGCGCGGGCCTTTGCGGCTGTCCGCGTGTCCGCGCAGGTCGACGGCGAGGGTGCCGACGCCGCCGGCGGCGAGGCGCTCGCTCAGGCGCGCCCACTCGCTCTTCGAGGAGCCGACGCCGTGGGCGAGGATCACGACGTAGCCGCCGCGCGGCGGCCGGCGATAGTCGGCCGAGATCGTCCAGCCGTCCTTCGTCTTGAACGCGACGCGCCGCGGCGCGGGCGGAGCGGGCGGCGCGGACGGGGCCGGCGCGGCGGCGGCGCAGGCGGCGAGCAGGAGGGCGATCAGCGGCATCGCATCGTGAGGTCGTAGCCCGAGTTGTACGTCGCGAAGACCGAGTCCTGGATGCGCACGACGCTGAACATCAGGTTCTCGGTCTTGGCCAGGAAGAACCTGTCGTTGGCCCACGCGTTCGCCGGCTGGTAGACGAGGCCGCGCGCGGCCAGCGTGTCGTAATACACCGTGTTCAGCGTGAGCTGCAGCTGCTGGACCTGGCCGAGGATCAGGAGTCCGGCTTGATACATCTCCTGGTCGGGCAGCGCCTGCGACGCGGCCATGCGCTCGCGCGCGGTCAGGTAGTAGAGGTTCTGGCGGACCTGGTCGCAGCCGGTCGTCAGCGTCGAGAAGTTGTCGCGGATCGTGTCGAGGCTCGGCTGAGGGTCGGTCTGCGCGTACGCGTAGCGCAGGTTGTCGCCCTGAGCCTTGATGTACTGGTCGATCTGGTTGAGGTTGGCGACCTGCTGGGCGATCTGCAGGGCGATCGCCTTCATGACCGGAACCATCATCGGGTCGCTCTGCTGGCGCGCGAGCTTGTCGCGCGCGGGCAGCAGCGCGTCCCAGAACACGCGCTCCTGCCACAGCATCGGCGGCTGGTCGGACCCGGCGGCGGCGGCGTTCGGCGCCGCGGCGAGCGCGGCCAATAAAAAGAAGCCCGCGCGAGCGCTCATCCGTCAAGTATAGGCGATGGCTCTCGCGAATGGTAGGGCCGTTCGGTTGACGCCGGCTGCGGGCCCTTTGGTATGATGCCGAAGTGAAAACGGACGAGGTGCTGTCCCTGGTCGGGCGGCTCTTCATCGCGATCATCTTCCTCGCCGCGGCTTTCGGCAAGGTCACGAACTTCGACGACACGGTCAAATTCATGCAGGCCCACGGGATGCCGTCCGCTTCTTTCTTCTGCGTCGGCGCGATCGCGATCGAGGGAATCGGCGCGGTCTCGATGATCCTGGGCTACCGCACGCGCTGGGGCGCCTCCGCGCTCGCCGCCTTCCTCGTCGTCGCGACGTGGATCTTCCACACGGCTCCGGACCAGCGCATCCAGCTCCTCAAGAACCTCGCGATCCTGGGCGGGCTGCTCAACGTGATCGCGTTCGGGCCCGGGCCGATCAGCCTCGAGGGGCCGGGAGGTCGCGCGTGAGCAAGGAGAAGCCCGCGCACCAGGTCCTCGCGCGCAAGTACCGGCCGCAGGGCTTCGACGAGCTCGTCGGCCAGCCCGCCGTCTCGCAGACGCTGCGCAACGCGCTGGAGAGCAAGCGCCTGCACCACGCCTACCTGTTCACGGGTCCGCGCGGCTGCGGCAAGACCACGACCGCGCGCATCCTCGCCAAGGCGCTGAACTGCGTGAAGGGCCCCACGCCCGAGCCGTGCGGCGAGTGCGTGCCGTGCCGCGAGATCGCGGCCTCGTCGTGCCTCGACGTGCTCGAGATGGACGCCGCGTCCAACACCGGCGTCGACGACGTGCGTCAGGTCATCATCGAGACCGTCGCGCTCGCGCCCGCGCGCGACCGCTACAAGGTCTTCATCATCGACGAGACGCACATGCTGTCGAACTCGGCGTTCAACGCGCTCTTGAAGACGATCGAGGAGCCGCCGCCGCACGTCGTGTTCATCCTCGCGACGACCGAGGTGCACAAGGTCCCGGCGACGATCGCGTCGCGCTGCCAGCGCTTCAAGTTCCGCCCCGTCGCGCCGGAGCCGCTCGCCGAGCACCTCGCCGGGATCGCGAAGAAGGAGAAGATCTCGGCCGACCCCGAGGCCCTGCAGCTGCTCGCGCGCGCGGCGGAAGGGTCGCTGCGCGACGCGGTGAGCCTGCTCGACCAGTGCCGCTCCGCGAGCGAGGGCAAGGTCACGCTCGAGTCCGTGCGCGAGATGTTCGGCTTCGTGCCCGAGGAGATGCTCCTCGGCGCGGCGTCGGCGCTGCTCGCGCGCGACCCGAAGGCGCTCGCCGGCTGGCTCAAGAAAGTCTACGAGGAGGGCGTCGAGCCCGCGCAGTTCCTGAAGGACCTGCGCGCCGCCCTCGAGGCCGTTTATTTGGAAAAGCTCGGCGCGGGCGACGGCGCGGCTCCCGAGTGGTCGAAGGCGCTCTCGGGCGCGACGGCCGAGAGCCTCGGATTCCTGCTGCGCCGCCTCAACCGCGCGCTCGAGGAGCTGCGCTTCGGCGACTCGCCGCGCTTGGCGCTCGAGCTCGGCCTCTTCTCGGCGCTCGAGGCCGCGCAGGACCTCGGCGCCTGGGTCGCGCGGCTCGAGGCGCTCGAGCGCCGCCTCGCGGCCGGCGGCGGCGGCCCGGCGCTCGCGCCCGCGGCGCCGTCCGAGCCGCGGGCTCCGGCGCCCGCGCCCGCCGCGCCCGCCGCGCCCGCCGGCGGCGCGTCCTGGCCGGCCTTCGTCGCGGCCGTCTCCGGCCGCAAGCTGTCGCTCGCCGCGCCGCTCGAGGGCGCCGCGCACTCGGCCCGCCCCGACGGCGGGTGGATCATCCGCTTCGCGCGCCAATTCGACCTCGACGCGGCCGAGCGGGCGCGTCCCGTCCTCGAAGAAGCGCTGGCGTCTCTGGCCGGACGGCGGCTCGAGCTCGAGCTCGTCGTCGGCGCGGCGGCGCCCGCCGCCCCCGTCGACATCGTCGACTCCGCGATCCCGGAGACGTCGGGCGGGGCCCCGCCGGGAGCGCGCTGGAAGGACGTCACGGAGGGCGCGCCGGGCGCGGCTCCGTCGGGAGCGCTCAAGAAAGCCGAGGACATCTTCGGCGGCAAGGCGCGCATCGTCAAGAAGCCCTCCGCATGAAGAGCGTCGACAAGCTCATCGCCGCGCTCAAGCGCCTGCCGGGCGTCGGGCCGAAGCAGGCCGAGCGGCTCTCGATCCATCTGCTGCGCTCGCCGAACGGCGAGGTCGAGGGCCTGATCGAGGCCTTGCGCGAGGCGAAGGCCGCGATCCGCTACTGCGCGCGCTGCGGGGACTTCACCGACCGCGAGGTCTGCCGCCTCTGCTCGGACCCGGCGCGCGACCAAAGCGCCCTCTGCGTCGTCGAGGAGCCGCAGGACGTCGCGGCCCTCGAGCGCACGCGCGCCTTCCGCGGGCTCTATCACGTCCTGCACGGCGCGCTCTCGCCGCTCGACGCGATCGGGCCGGACCGCATCCGCGCGCGCGAGCTCGTCGAGCGCGTGCGCGCCTCGAGCGGAGCGGTGAAGGAGGTCGTGCTCGCGACCGACCCCGACGCCGAGGGCGAGGCGACCGCGCTGTATCTGGCCCAGCAGCTCAAGGGCTTTCCGGTCAAGGTCACGCGCATCGCGCACGGCGTGCCGATGGGCGGGGACCTCGACTACATCGACGAGCGCACGCTGTCGTTCGCGCTGTCCGGGCGGCGGGAGATCTAGGAGACCCCATGCGCTACGAAAACGTCCTCGAGGCCGTCGGCGCGACGCCGCTGATCCGCCTGAACCGGCTGGCGAAGGGGCTCAAGCCGCGCATCTACGTGAAGGCCGAGTTCATGAATCCCGGCGGCTCGGTCAAGGACCGCATCGGCGTGACGATGATCGACGACGCGGAGCGCAAGGGCCTGCTGAAGCCGGGCGGCACGATCGTCGAGGGGACGTCGGGCAACACCGGCATCGGGCTCGCGCTCGTCGCGGCGCTGCGCGGCTACAAGCTCATCTTCACGATCACGGACAAGCAGAGCCGCGAGAAGATCAACCTGCTCAAGGCCCTCGGCGCCGAGGTCATCGTCTGCCCGACGGCCGTCGAGCCCAAGGACCCGCGCTCGTACTACTCGGTCGCCGACAAGCTCACCGCCGAGATCCCCGGCGCCTATCACCCGAACCAGTACGAGAATCCCGAGAACCCGAACGCGCACTACCGCACGACGGGCCCCGAGATCTGGCGCGACTCCGAGGGCAAGATCACGCACTTCGTCGCCGGCATGGGCACGGGCGGGACGATCTCGGGCGTCGCGAAATATCTGAAGGAGCAGAACCCGAAGGTCAAGATCGTCGGCGCCGACCCGATCGGCTCGCTCTACTACGAGAAGATCAAGCACAACCGCGTCGGCGTCGCGAAGCCGTACGTGGTCGAGGGGATCGGCGAGGACATCTTCCCGGGAACGATGAACCTCAAGTGCGTCGACGACGTCTTGCAGACGCCGGACCGGGACTGCTTCCTGATGACGCGCAAGCTCGCGCGCATGGAAGGCCTGCTCACCGGCGGCTCGGGCGGCGCGGCGGCCGTCGCCGGGCTCGAGTACGCGAAGAAGCTCTCCGACAAGGACTTCATGGTGATCCTCCTGCCCGACACGGGGATGCGCTACCTCTCGAAGATCTACAACGACGAGTGGATGCGCGAGAACCAGTACTTCGAGAGCGCGGTCCCGCTGAAGGCCGCCGACGTGCTCGACGCCAAGCGCGAGCGCGCGAAGGCGAAGAAGCTCGCGACCGCGAAGCCGACGGACCGCCTGTTCGCGGCCATGGCCCTCATGCGCAAGAACGACATCTCGCAGCTGCCGGTGTTCGAGAAGGGCGCCCCGGTCGGCACCTTGCACGAGGACGAGGTCCTCGGGCTCATGCTGAAGGGGCGCGAGATCAAGGGCATGATCGTGCGCGAGGCGATGGGCGCGGCTCTCCCCGTCGTCGACCCGCAGGCGCGCATCGAGGCCGTCCTGCGCTACATCACCCCGGACCGCCCCGCCGTCCTCGTCAAGACCGGAAAGTCGTCCTACGACATCCTGACCAAATACGACGTGCTGACCGCAGTCTCGCACGCATCGGAGGAACACGCTTGAAGAACCTGCTCATCGCCGCAATGCTCTGCGCTCCCGCCTTCGCCGCGGACACCGCCGCTCCCGCGAAGGCCGCCGACGCCGCCGCGCCCGCCGCCAAGGCCGACGCGCCGTCCAAGACCGACGACCCCGCCGCCGCGCCCGTGAAGGGCGACGCGGCGTCCGCGAAGGCGGCCGAAGCCTCCGCGAAGGCGGACGAGGCGAAGCCCGAAGCCGCTCCGAAGGCCGAGGCGCCGAAGGCGCCGGCCAACCCGATCGGGCCCGACGACGAGTGGGCGTTCGCGAAGGCCGCGGGCGAGGACCAGACCCCGGCGATCCAGAAGGCCTCGATCGCGGAGCTCGCGCTGTTCGCGCGCCGGCGCCCGGACGCGGCGCAGGCCCCCGACGCCCTGCTCCTGCTGGCCGACCTGCGCCAGAAGAACGGCGACTGGCAGCGCGCGCTCGCCGACCTCCTGCATGTGATCGCGGAGTACCCGGAGTCCCAGGCCTTCCTGCGCGCGAAGTCGGACTATCTCGCGCTCGTCGACCGGCGCGCGTCGCGCCGCAACCGGCCCGCGCTGTCGGCCCTGCCCGCCTTGATCGAGGCGAAGGACCGCGCCGACCGCCTCTCGCAGGCCTGGCAGGCGCTCGCGGACCGCGCGCCCGACGCGATCTACGAGCCCGCGGTGCGCGAGATCGAGGACTTCGTCGTGCGCTTCCCGAACCATCCCGACGCGGACAAGCTCCTGATGTCGCTGGCGCGCCTGCACGCCGCCAACGACGAGCCCGCGGCCTCCCTGCTCGCCTGGCGCAAGCTGCTCGCGCTCTGCCCCGAGAGCCCGCTGCGCGCGCGCGCGGAGAAGTCGATCGGCGACCTCTACGCGGACGCCCTGCGCGACCCGCGCTCCGCGATCGCGGCCTATCAGGACCTCGTCGCGCACTACCCGCAGTCGCTCGAGGTCCAGGAGGCGCTCGAGCGCTCGGCCAAGCTCTTCGAGGAGAAGCTCCGGCAGTACGACCTCTCCGTCGAGCAGCTCGAGCGCGTCGTGAAGATGTTCCCGAAGTCGCCGGCCTCGCTGCGCGCGTTCAAGTCGATCGCGCGGCTCCAGCGCGACCGCCTCGACAAGTCCGACGACGCGATCCGCACGCTCCAGCGGCTGTCGGCGATGCACGGCGGCCAGGAGGGCGTCGACGCCCTCCTGCTCGCCGCGAGCATCGCGCACCGCGACCTCAAGGACAACGGGCGCCAAGCCGCGCTCCTGCATCAGGTCGCCGACGACTACGCGACGGCGAAGGAGGCCGCGCAGGCCCTCTACGACGCCGCCGGCGTCTGGGAGGACGCGGGCAACACGGTCAAGGCGATCGAGATTTATAAGGAAGTCGCCACCAAGTTCCCGTCCGAACGGCTCGCGAAGAAGGCCTCGGATCGCGTCGCGAAGCTCTCCGCGGCGAAGTCGTAGTCCGCTCCCGGCGGGCGGGTTCTGGGTCTTGAGGGGCACGGCTCTATATCCTAAAATGAAGCCGATGCCCGAGAAGATCGCCCGCCCGTCGGCGTCCGATCCGTACAACAAGCTCGGCGGCCAGAGGCTGCTCGGCGTGCACGAGCTCATGGTGCGCTCGCGTCTGCTCGAAGAGCGCCTCATCAAGATGAGCAAGGGCGGCGACGGCTTCTTCTGGATCGGCGGCCCCGGCGAGGAGGCGTTCAACGTCCCGCTCGGCCTGCAGGTCAAGAAGGGCCACGGCGTCGACTACGACTTCCTGCACCTCCACTACCGCTCGTCGGCGATCGTGATGGCGCTCGGCGGCAAGCCGATCGACGCGATCCGCCAGATGCGCTCGGTGGCGACGGACCCGTACTCGAAGGGCCGCAACTTCGTCAACCACTACGCGATCCCGGAGTGGAACATCGTGCCGGTCTCGCCGACGATCGAGACGCAGTACTCGACGGCGATCGGCACGGGCATCGCGCAGGCGCGCGCGAAGACCGACGCGGTCACCATCGTCAACGGCGGAGACGCGGGGACGGCGGAGGGGGACTTCCACTCCTGCCTGGTCTGGGCCAACCGCCCGGTGCTCCCTCTGCCGATCCTGATCGTCGTGGTGAACAACGGCTACGGCATCTCGACGAAGGAGGAGACCCAGCACGGAGAGAAGCTGATCTCCGATTGGGCGAAGGTCTTCCCCGACATGCCGGCGCGGACCGTCGACGGCAACGACGTCGCCGCCGCGTGGGGAGCGCTCGAGGAGGCGTTCGCCTACGTGCGCAAGAACCGCCGGCCCTATCTGCTCGAGGCGCGCTGCAGCCGCCTCTACGGCCACTCGTCCTCGTCGGGCGCCAACCGCATCCCCGAGGCGGACTGCATCGAGATCCTCGAGAAGAACATGGTCTCGCGCGGGCTCGCGAAGGCGGATCAGCTCAAGAAGGTCTGGGAGCGCGAGGCCGCGGCGATCGACGAGGCGCACAAGCAGGTGAAGACCGAGCCCTTCCCGGCCGACGAGTCGGTGTGGGAGGACGTGTTCGCCGACGGCCTGCCGCCGTCCTACCCGACGAAGGGAGGCAGCTGAGATGGCCAGCATGGCGCAGGCCATCCGCATGGCCCTCCACTACGGCGAGACGGAGCTCGGCGTCACCGAGATCTTCGGCGAGGACGTGGGGCCGCCGCTCGGCGGCGTGTTCACGGCCACGCAGGGCCTCGAGCGCGCCTGGAACTCCCCGCTCGACGAGCGCGGCATCATCGGCGCGGCGCTGGGTCTCGCCTGGGCCGGCGCGCGCCCGGTCGCCGAGATCCAGTTCGTCGACTACATCTTCAACGTGATCGACCTGCTCAAGCTCTCCGCGAACGGCCACTGGTCGTCGGGCGGCAAGTACAAGACGCCGATGGTCGTGATGACGCCGACCGGCTCCGGCATTCACGGCAGCATGTATCATTCCCATTCGTTCGACTCGATCGCGTCGAAGCTCCACGGCATGAAGGTCGTCTGCCCGTCCACGCCGATCGACGCCTACGGCCTCATGGTCGCGGCGATCAAGAGCGACGATCCGGTCCTTTACCTCAAACCGAAGGCGCTGATGCGCTCCAAGGGCGAGGAGCTGATCCCCGGCGAGCCCGACGAGAAGACCCTGCACGAGATGATCGACGCGCCGCTGGGCGACCGCACGAAGTGGAAGCCGAAGTGGCCGAAGCTCGGCGCCTACTCGGTCGAGATCGGCAAGGCGAAGATCAGCCATCCCGGCTCCGACGCGACGGTCGTCACGCACGGCCGCATGGCCCCGATCTGCCTGGAGGCCGCGCGCCGCTTCGCCGCCGAGGGCCGCGGTTCCGTCGAGGTGCTCGACCTGCGCTCGCTGATCCCGTACGACTGGGACGCGATCAAGGCCTCGGTCAAGAAGACCGGCCGCGTGCTCTTCGTCAACGAGGAGACCGAGATCACGAACTTCGCCGAGCACCTGATCCGCCGCCTCGTCGACGAGATGTTCTACGAGCTGCGCGCGCGCCCGCGCCTGCTCGCGGGCAAGGCCACGCCGGGCATCGCGCTGTCGCCGAGCCTCGAGAACTTCATCCAGCCCCAGAAGGCCGACGTCGAGCGCGCGCTCGGCGAGCTCCTCGCCGACCCCGCGTAGGCCTCGCCCCGCCGTTCCCGCCGCGTCCAGTGATATAATCCCGGCCATGGCCAAGGGCTTCTACGTCGGCGTCGACGTGGGCGGGACGAAGATCGCGGCGGCGGTCGTCACGCCGAACGGCAAGATCCTGGGCCGCGAGAAGGGGCCGACGCCGCGCGGGCGCCAGCCCGCGGCGGTCCTGGACGCGATCGTGGAGATCGTCGAGGACGCGATGCGCGACGCGGACGCGAAGCCGCGCCGGCTCAAGGGCATCGGGATCGGGGTGCCCGGCATCGTCGACGCGGCGGGCGGGCGCGTGGTGGCGGCGCCGAACGTGGCGATCGCGGGCGCGCCGATCGCGTCGACCCTGCGGCGGCGCTTCGGCGCGCGCGTGACGCTCGGCAACGACGTGAACCTCGGCGTTCTCGGCGAGCGCTGGCGCGGCGCGGGCCGCGGCGTCGACGACGTGGTCGGCGTTTTTCCGGGCACGGGCGTGGGCGGGGGCGTCGTCTGCGGCGGCCGGCTCCTGACCGGGGCGCACGGCGCGGCGGCGGAGCTCGGGCACATCGTCCTGGACCCGCGCGGGCCGCTCTGCGGCTGCGGCGCGCGCGGCTGCCTGGAGGCCTACGCGAGCCGGACGGCGATCGAGCGCGACATCCGGGCCGGCGCGCGCGCGGGCCGGCGCACGAAGATCGCGGAGCTCAACGGCGGGAAGCTCGACGTGATCAAGAGCCGCGTGCTCGCGGAGGCGCTGCGCCTGAAGGACCCGCTCGTGACCGACGTGATGCGCGCGGCGGCCGAGCGGCTCGGCGACGGCTGCGTGGCGGCGCGGCACTGCTTCGATCCGGAGCTGATCGTGCTCGGCGGCGGTCTCGTCGAGGCCTGCGGCGGCTTCCTCCTGCCGATCGTGCGCGCGCGCCTGGCGGCCGATCCGCTGTTCCGCCGCGTCGGCGCCTGCCGCGTCGCGAAGTCGGAGCTGGGGGACGACGCGGCGATCCTGGGCGCCGTCGCGCTCGCGCGCGGCTGACGGCGCCGCTAGGCGCGGCGCTCGAGCGCGTGGAAGAACGCGTTGATCACCGAGAGCGCGAGGCCGAACGCGAGCGCCCACCCGAAGCTCGCGACGCGGAAGCCCGGCACGAAATGGGCGACGAGCTCGACGAGGCCGCCGATGATCACGAACGTGAAGAGCCCGAGCGTCATGATGTTCAGCGGCAAGGTCAGCAGGAGCAGGATCGGCCTCAGGATCGCGTTGGCGAAGCCGAGCGCGACCGCGGCGACCAGCGCCGTGCCGTAGCCGTCCACGGTCACGCCGGGAAGGACTTTCGCCGCGACGAACACGGCCAGTCCGCTGAGCAGGAAGTGGGCGAGGGTCTTCATCGCGCGAGCATACTTGATCCCAGCCGGCGCCGACAAGCCCGCTCAGCGCGCGGTCTCGCGCGGCGGGTCCTTGGCCGCGGGCGCGGCCTGCGCGGCCTTCGCCGGCTTTGCCGGCTTCACGGGAACGCAGCGGCGCGAGAACGTGCTCGAAGCCTGCGACGAGGTCTTTTTCTTCGTCCCGCCGAGCATGCTGCCCCGAAACGGGGTCAGGTGCGGGCCGGGGACTTTCTCGGCGCGGAATCCCTTGGGGCACGAGAGAGGCTTGACGTCGGCGGTGATGTCGGCGCCGTCGGCTTGACCGCGGCGTCCGCCGCTCCGCGTCCGCTTTTGCCCTCCCGGCTGAGCGGGCGCGGCGCCTTGGGCCCGCGCGTCGGGCGCGCACAGAAGCGAGACGACGAGGAGAGCGGCCAGCATCGTTTCTAGGATAGGGCCGGTTCCTCCGTCTGTCAAGAACGGCGCCGACGGAGATTCGCGGCAAAGTTGTTAGAATGACCGCATGACCACGCGCCCCGCCCCCGACGCCGTCCGCGAGCCCGGATTCTCGACGCTGGCCGTCCACGCCGGGCAGTCTCCGGACCCCGCGACCGGAGCGATCATGACGCCGGTCTACCTCACGTCCACCTACGTCCAGGAATGGCCGGACCGGCACAAGGGCTTCGACTACGCGCGCACGGTCCATCCCACGCGCCTCGCGCTCGAGAAGAACCTCGCCGCGCTCGAGGCGGCGAAGTTCGGGCTCTGCTTCGCGTCGGGCATGGCCGCGACGTCGACGGTGATCGAGGCGCTGTCCTCGGGCGATCACGTGCTCTGCGGAAACGACCTGTACGGCGGCACGTACCGCGTGTTCACGAAGGTGTTCTCGCGCTACGGGATCGCGTTCTCGTTCGTGGACGCGACCGACCCCAAGGCGGTCGAGGCGGCGTTCACGCCGCAGACGAAGCTGGTCTGGATCGAGTCGCCGTCGAATCCGCTGCTGAAGATCTCGGACATCCGCGCGCTGGCCAAGCTCGCGCGCGCGAAGGGCGCCAAGCTCGTGGTCGACAACACGTTCGCCAGCCCCGCGCTCCAGCGCCCGCTGTCGCTCGGCGCGGACGTGGTCGTGCACTCGACGACGAAGTACCTCGGCGGCCACTCGGACGTGGTCGGCGGCGCGATCCTGACCTCCGACGAGGCCCTATACAAGGAATACAAGTTCCTGCAGAACGCGGTCGGCGCCGTGCCCGGCCCGCTCGACTGCTTCCTGCTCCTGCGCGGCACGAAGACCTTGCCCCTGCGCATCGAGCGCCACTGCTCGAACGCGATGATCGTCGCCAAGCACCTGCTCGGCCATCCCGAGGTCGCGCGCGTCCACTACCCGGGCCTGCCCACGCACGCGGGTCACGAACTCGCGCGCGCGCAGATGTCCGGCTTCGGCGGCATGATCTCCTTCGAGCTCAAGGGCGACCTCGAGCGCGCCAAGCGCATGATCTCGTCGTGCAAGGTCTTCTCGCTGGCCGAGAGCCTCGGCGGCGTCGAGTCGCTGATCGGCCATCCCGCGTCGATGACGCACGGCTCGATCCCGCGCGAGGAGCGCCTCAAGGCCGGACTCGTCGACGGCCTCATCCGGCTCTCCGTCGGCATCGAGGACGCGGTCGATCTGACCGCCGACCTCGACGGCGCGATCACGTCCTCGCTCAGGTCCTGAGCCGCGGCCCCGGCGCCGCGCGACTCACTGCTCCACGTACGCCTCGTCGCACACCTTGCCGCTCGGGTTGAAGTCCACCACCAAAGTCTCGGTCTTCGTCTTGGCTCCGCCGTAAGACGAGAAGGCGTGGGTGTAGGTCCATCGCTCCACGCAGCCCGCCGGGCTGCCCGTCACCGGCTGCACCCGGTACGGCTCGCCGAACCAGGCGCGAATCTGGCCCTTGTCCTGGACGCCCTTCTTGATGTCGTTGACGTGCGTGGTGTCGAACTTGTTCCCCACGGACGCGCAGGACGCGAGCGCAAGAACCGCGACGATCCTCAAAGCATTCCATACCTTCATGACCCTGTCCCCCTGCGATCGATCGTCCGCTGCCGGCGACGCGCCGCATATTCAGGACACGCAACAGGACTTCCCAGGAGGCCGGACCGCGCGGGAGGAGGAGGCCGGCGCCTACTGCGCGCGATCGCTCACGATCTCGTTGAGCGCGACGCGCGCGCGGGCGGCGAGCTTGCCGCACAGGTCCGCCGATTCGGCCGGACACTTCGCGCTCGCGTTTTCCAGCAGGAGCCTCAGGTCGCCCTCGTCCGCGGCGTCGTCGACATGGCGGTAGACGAAGCCGCGGAACTTGACGTCGCGCGCGATGAGCTTCGCGCCTTCCCCGAAATCCGCCCAGCGCTTCGCGAGCGCCGAGACGACGGCGCGGCTGTAGCCCTCGGCGTAAAATCCGTCGTCGGGACAGGCCGGCACGTCGCTCTTCCAGACGGAGTAGATGGCCGGCCAATCCTTCATCGCGGCGAGCTGCTGGAGGAACTGCTCCTCCGTGACGGGGCATCCCGGCGGCGGAGCCGCTGTGGGGCTGATTTTCGCGACCAGCGCGCGAATGCCTTCGTCGTCGAGCTTCTCCCACTCCGCGAGCTGCGGGATCGCCTCGATGCGGCCGGACTTCCTCAGCGCGGCGTAGGTCTTGAGCATGAGCCGGAGGCCTTCGGCCGGGTGATCCTGCGCGCGCTTCGTTTGCAATTGCGGCCGCATGTCGCCGGCGATGAACGCGGCCTGCAGCATGTCTCCGTTCTTGAGCTCCTTCCCGCGCGCCGTCCAGGGGAAAAAAGCCGAGTCGAGGACGACGATGACGGCGTCGCTCTCCTCCGCGAAGCGGGTGACGACGCCCATCGCGTCCCGCGCGGATGGGCCCGAGGGATCGGCCTCGATCGTCGCGATCGCCAGAAGAACGGCCGCCGGCGCGCGGCCCGGCGCCTCGGCCGCGGCGGACGAGGCCGCGAGGGCGGCGAGGAGCAGCGCCGCGCTCACCAGCTCCCGGACGAGCCGCCGCCGCCGAAGCTGCCGCCGCCGCCGGAGAAGCCGCCGCCGCCGCTCGAGAATCCCCCGCCGCCCGACGACCAGCCGCCGCCGGAGTAGTACGTGCTGCCGCGGCTCTGGGCCATTTGCTTCGCCATCCGCTGGCCCCAGTCGGTCTGGCCCAGGATCATCTTGAGGATCGGGAAGCCGATCAGGTGCGCGCCGAGCAGGCCCATCCCGATCTTCGCGCCCCAGATCGCCATCGGGAAGGCGGACCAGAACGGGATCAGGAAGAAATACAGGAACCAGCCCACGCCGGGAGTGACGATGCCGACGAACTCGAAGACGCCGAGGATGCCGAAGACGAAGCAGCTCATCAGGATCTTCTCGGGCCAGCCCAGCTCTCCGCCGCGGCTGTTGCGGAACGTCATCGCGGCGTCGGGCGGCGGCGAGTAGGTGCCGTCGATGGCGCCGAGGATCGCGTTCACGCCGGCGGTGATCCCTCCGGCGTAGTCGTTGGAGCGGAAGCGCGGCGTGATCTCGTCGCGGACGATGCGCCCGGCCAGCGCGTCGGGCAGGTTCCCCTCGAGGCCGTAGCCGACCTCGATGCGCAGCTTGCGGTCGTCGCGCACGACGAGCAGGACCACGCCGTCGTTGCGGCCCTTGGTCCCGATGGCCCAGGTGCGGCCGACCTTGAGCGAGTAGTCCTCGAGCGCGTCGCCGTCGAGCGAGGGGATCGTGAGCACGACCACCTGATGTCCGGTCTTGGCCTCGTGCGCGCGCAAAGTCGCGTCCAGGCGCGCGATCGTGCCGTCGTCGAGGATGTGCGCCTCGTCGACGACGCGGCCGGACAGGAACGGGACCTCGCGCGCGAGCGCGGGGACGGCGAGCGCCGCGCCGGCGAGCAGGGCGAGGGCCGCGCGCCTCACTTCTCGTCTCCTTCGATCGTCTCGTCTCCCAGCTCTCCGCCGCCGCGTCCGGCCAGGCCGGCGGCGACGAGGGCCTTCGCGGCCTGCTCGATCGCCGCGACGAGGCCGTCGGCGACGCGGCCCTCGGCCGCCGCCGCGGTCATCGCGCCGATCGCGGGGCGCCAGGCCTCGGGCTTGATCTTGTCGCGCACGCTCTCGTCGGCCAGCACGACGACGCGGCGCTCGAGCAGGCTCGCGAAGATCAGCACGCCGTCGCGCGCCTTGGCGCGGTCGATGGCGCGGTCGAAGAAGACCTCCTTCGCGCGCCGCGCGACGGACTCGTCCATGCGGTGGGAGCCGATCAAGAACCGTTTCACGGGTGGGCACCAGCGCCCGAGCGCCGCGCCCGCGACGGCCGCGCCGGCGATGAGGAGCAGGACGCTCGACAGCGGCGTCCACAGCGGCTTGACGACGTCGGCCGCGAGCAGCGCGCCGCAGGCGAGCGCGGCCGCGGACGCGGCGCCGGCCCAGACGGTCTCGGGATAGGGGCTGCTCTGGGAGAACACGCACGGCACGATCTCGGCCGCCAGCGACGCGTCGACCTTGTCGACCGCCGCGCGCACGCGCTCGCGCTCCTCGTGGGTCATCATCGGCATAAGATAACTCTTCCTCGGCGGCGCGTCGATACCGCGCGCGCTCGCGGACTGGTACAATCGCCGCATGGCCGCGGTCCTCGAGGCGAAGAATCTCGTCAAGCGCTATCCGGGCGCGTCCGTCAACGCGGTCGACGGCCTGTCGCTGGCGGTGCGCGAGGGGATCTGCTTCGGCCTGCTCGGGCCCAACGGCGCGGGCAAGACCACGACGATCGAGATCATGGAGGGCATCTCCGCCGCGAACTCCGGCGAGGTGCTCTACCGCGGCGCGCCGATCGGCCGCGAGTTCCGCGAGCGCTCGGGCATCCAGTTCCAGCAGACCGCCCTGCAGGACCATCTCTCGGTGCGCGAGGTGCTGGAGCTCTTCGCGAAGCTCTACCCGCGCTCCACGTCGATCGCGGACCTCGTGAAGCTCTGCGACCTCGGCGAATTCCTGGAGCGCGACGCGAAGAAGCTCTCCGGCGGCCAGCGCCAGCGCGTCCTGCTCGCGGTGGCGCTGGTCAACGATCCCGACGTGGTGTTCCTCGACGAACCGACCACCGGATTGGACCCGCAGGCGCGGCGCAACTTCTGGGAGCTCGTGTGCCTGATCCGCGACCGCGGCAAGACCATCCTGCTGACCACGCATTACATGGAAGAGGCCCACGAGCTCTGCGACGAGGTCGCCATCGTCGACCGCGGCCGCGTGATCGCGCAGGGCGAGCCCGACCGCCTGCTCAAGGAGCACTTCAACGGCGTCACCATCGAGCTGCCGAAGGAGGACTTCCGCGCGCCGGAAGCGCCCCTGCCGGGCAAGGTCGTCGAGCGCGACGGCGTCGTCGAGGTCATGACGGCCGAGGTCGACGCGGCGCTGGGCGCGATGATCGCCGCGGGCTCCACGCTCGCGCGCCTGAAGGTGCGGCCGCGCTCGCTCGAGGATCTCTTCCTGGAGCTCACGGGCCGGGGCCTGCGCGAATGATCTCCCCGCGCCGCTTCTGGGCCGTCTTCGTCGCGCGCAGCAAGGAGTTCCTGCGCGACCGCGGCGCGCTGTCGTGGAACCTGCTCTTCCCGCTCTTCGCCGTCTTCGGCATGGCCTTCATCTTCTCCGGCGACCATCAGGAGGTCTTCAAGATCGGCGTCGTCGGCGACGTCGCGGCCCTGCCGCCCGGCTTCGCCGCGACGAAATATCTGAAGTTCGTGCCGTTCGCCGCCGAGACGGACGGCCAGGAGCGTCTGCGCCACCACCAGATCGACCTGCTCGTAGCACCCGGCAAGCCGCTGCGCTACTGGCTCAACGAGACCTCGCCCAAGGGCTACCTCGTCGAGAAGGTCATGCTCGGCACCGACGCGGGCAAGCCCGCGCCTCAGCGCGGGGTCGTCACCGGCCGACCGATCCGCTACGTCGACTGGCTGATCGCGGGCCTGCTGGCGATGAACATGATGTTCTCCGCGCTGTTCGGCGTGGGCTACTCGATCGTGCGCTACCGCAAGAACGGCGTGCTCAAGCGCCTGAAGGCCACGCCGCTCTCCGCGCTCGAGTTCCTCGCCGCGCAGGTCGCCTCGCGCCTGTGCCTGATCCTCGGAGTTTTCGCGATCGTCTTCCACGGCGCGGATTTTTTCCTGCACTTCCAGCGCCTCGGCTCTCTGTGGAGCCTCTACCTGATCTTCACGCTCGGCGCGACCTGCCTGATCTCGCTCGGCCTCCTCGTCGCCGCGCGCGCGACCAGCGAGGAGCTGGCCGGCGGCCTGCTGAACCTGCTCTCCTGGCCGATGATGTTCCTGTCGGGAGTTTGGTTCAGCCTGGAAGGCGCCCCGCGCCCGATCCGCCTCTTCGCCGACGCCTTCCCGCTCACCCACGTGATCGACGCCGCGCGTGCCGTCATGACCGAGGGCGCCACGCTGTCCCAGGTCTCCGATCACCTGTACTTCCTCGTCGGCATGACCGTCAGCTTCCTCGCCGTCGGGGCGTGGACGTTCCGCTGGGAGTGAGCGCGGCATGACCGTCCAGGGCGCGGCGGCTTTCGTCCGGCGGCACGGCGTCGTGCTCGTCTCCGCCAAGGGCCCGGCGCCGAATCTCGTCGAGGCGATTGCGGGCGAGCCGATCCGCGGCAGCTGGTGGGGGCATCCGAAGGGCAAGCTCATTTTCTCGATACTCGGCGAGGTGACCGACTCGCCGGACGTGCTCGTCTGCCGCCTCGTCGGCGGGAAGCTCACGCTCGTCCACCGGCGGCTCTGGCCGGCTCTGGCCCGCGTGGCGAAGCGCGTCGCGCCCGGGCGCGCGGCGCGCGTGATCCAGGAGCACACGCCTTCCGGCAAGCACGTCAACCGCGCGATCCCGTTTCCCGATTGGCTGCCCGCCGAAGCAGCCCGCGCCGCGGAGCGGCTCAGCGAGGCGGAGGCGTGAAAGGCGCTGGGCCTCAGCGCGAGCGCTTGACGCCGCGCCGCGGGCACAAGTCCGACAGCGGACAGCGCGAGCACCACGGCGACACCGGCACGCACAGGTTCTGGCCGAAGGCGACGAGCAGGTCGTTGTAGGTCATCCAGTGCTTTTTCGGCAGCTTCCTTCTTAAAGCGGCCTCCGTGGCGTCGGGATTCTTCGTCCGCACGTAGCCCCAGATGTTGGAGATGCGGTGGACGTGCGTGTCGACGCAGATGCCGGGCTTGCCCCAGCCCAAAGTCACGACGAGGTTGGCGGTCTTGCGGCCGACGCCCTTGATCGTGCACAGCGTGTCGACGTCGTCGGGCACGCGGCCGTCGAAGCGGTCCAGCAGGTCGCGCGCGGCGCCCTTGAGCGTGCGCGCCTTCACGCGGAAGAAGCTCGCGGGATAGATCGCGCGCTCGATGCGGCGCGCGTCGAGCGCCGCGAGCTTCCGCGGCGTGTCCGCCAGCGCGAGCAGGCGCGCGGAGGCGGGCAGGGTCACCGCGTCCTTCGTGCGCAGGCTGATCACAGTCGAGACCAGGACGGGGAACGGCTTGCCGGCGACGGCGCCGACGGCTGGGACTTTCCACTTCCCGACCTCGCGGCGCAGGACGGTCAGCGCGCGCTCGATCGGGAAGGTCATTCGGCCGCGGCGCGGGCGGCGCGGATCTGGGCGCTGCGGACTTCCTCGAGCGAGAAGGCGAGGCGCGCGATCTCGGCGCGGGCGCGCAGCTGGTCCGCGGTCCCGAGGAACGGGAGCCAGCCGGCCGAGCGCGCGGCGTCCTCGGCCGCCAGGCGCGCCCGCCCCAGCGCGTCGGCGATCGCGGCGAGAGCCTCGGCGCGGCCCTCGGGCTCGGCGGCGGGCTTCAGGCGCAGGATGGAGGAGTCCAGGCGCGCGCGCAGGCCGGGGCGCATGGGCACGGGCTCGTCGTCCTCGTTCAGGAGGGGATGGGTCAGGAACGGGCGCGCCCGCTCGCGCGGCTGGCGCGACGCGTACGGGATCACGGCGAAGTCCTGGCGCCGCTCGTCGCCCGCGCGCGCGCAGAGGTCGTCGCCGTGAGGAACGCAGAGGTCGCGGCCCTCGACGAGGTCCAGGAACAGCGCGGCGTCCTTGTCGTCGGCCGGCGCGCCCAAGTCCCCGAGCACGATGAACGGGCGGCCCGAGGATTTCGAGCGGACGAACTCCGCCAGCTCGAAGAGCTGGGCGAGGCGGCGCGAGGCCGCGGGCCCCTCGCCGCGCTCGAGCTGGACCGAGTAGACGTCCAGGCCGGAGCGTCCGGCCTTGACGCGCGCGAGCAGGGCGCCGGCGCCGCCGCCGAAGCCCGCGGCGTCGGACGACTCGATCTCGCCGCGGCTGGTGATCGCGAGGCCCAGCTCGGCGTCGCGCACGCTGCGCTTGTGCCCGGCCGCGGCGGCCAGGGCGAAGAGGTCCTCGCCGCGCCAGACTTCCTGGAACGCCGCGACGCCGGGCGTCTCGACCGCCACGGCCGAGACGATGGCCTCGCGCCGCGTCGGCCAGCCCTGATGCGCGCGCCGCGGGCCGGCCACGTTCAGCGTGAGGACGACGAGGGAGAAGGCCGCGGACTTCATCGCGCTCCCGCCCCCGCCGCCGCGCTCAGACCGGCGCGCCCTCGGCGCGCAGCATGCGGCGCTTCTTTTCTATCCCGCCGGAGGCGGAGTAGCCGGTCAGGCGGCCGTCCGCGCCGACGACGCGGTGGCAGGGCACGATCGGCGCGAACGGATTCTTGCCGAGCGCCTGTCCGACCGCGCGCGCCGCGCCGGGCTTGCCGATGCGCTTGGCGATCCAGCCGTAGGTGCGGACCTGGCCGCGCGGGATCTCCGCGCAGGCCTTCCACACCGCTTGATGAAACGGAGGGTGCGCGCGCATCGCGGCGAGGATCTTCTTCGGCAGTCGTCTTGTCATATTGCGATTTTAGCTTTTCGGAGCCCGCGACCCCTGGCCGATTTTTCTTTAGGGCACTATACTTCGGCATGCCTCTCATCCCGATTCTCGCGCTGCTCTCGACGCTGGCCCGCGCGGACGACGCTCTGAGCCGCGCGCCGCAGGCGCCCGCCGCCCCCGCGAGCGCGGCTCCGGCGGCCCCCGCGGTCCCGGCGGCCCCGGCTCCCGAGGATTTCGCGCTGCGCCCCGAGGAGACCGTGATCGTGAAGGGCGACCACGGCCGCGCCGAGTTCGAGTTCGAGGCCGAGCAGGACGGGCGCTGGCTGCCGCTGCGCGGCGTGCGCGTCGCGATGGACGGCGCGAGCTCCATCGCCTGCCCGCACGGCGAGCGCGTGAGCGCCGTCGTCCTCTTCGCCTCCGACGACTTCGCCTTCGAGCCCGCGGCCATGCGGACCGTCGAGGCGTCGGCCGAGTGCGGCAGCCGCGTGGTCCTGCGCTTCGCGGCGGCCAACCGTCAGACCCGGTTCCTGCGCGCGTGGTACGCCGCCATGGAGGAGAAGGAGAAGCTCGCCTCCAAGCCCGGACGCGCGGCCTGGCCCAAGGACGTCCGCTTCGTCGTCGGCGGCGCCGCGGCCGACGCGCCGCGGGCCCGGCACGACGTCTTCGTCGAGGCGGACGGCACGACGGCGGCGATCGAGCAGGCGCTCGAGGCCGTGCTCGCGGAGCCCGCCGGAAAGACGGCGTCCCCGTGACGCCCGCGGCGCGCGGCGCCGCGCGCGCGGCCGCGCTGCTCGCCGTCCTGCTCGCGGCGGCCCGCGTTCCCGTCCGCGCCGAGAGCCGCGCGGAGTTCATCGCGCGCTGGCTGCGCGCGTACCGCCCGGCGGCCGAGGCGGACGCGGCTCCCGCGGAGGGTTCGCCGCTCGGCCGGCGCCTCGCCGAGGCCGCGCTCGAGCAGACGAAGGGGATCACGCTCTACGATCCGTCGTACGTCTCGCTCGCCTATCCCGGCGGCGACGTGCCGAGCGGGCGCGGCGTCTGCACCGACGTCGTGATCCGCGCCTACCGCAAGGTCGGCGTCGACCTTCAAGTGAGCGTGCACGAGGACATGAAGGCGCACTTCGCGGCCTATCCGCCGATCTACGGCCGCCGCGCGCCCGACGCGAGCATCGACCACCGCCGCGTGCCCAACCTCATGGTCTTCTTCGGCCGCCGCGGCCGCGTCCTGCCCATCACGAAGGACGCGAAGGACTACCGCCCCGGCGACGTCGTGGCCTGGGACCTCGGCGGCGGCGTCACCCACGTCGGCTTCGTCGCGCGCGAGACCGGCGCGGGCGGACGGCCGCTCATCATCCACAACATCGGCGAGGGCCCGAAGCTCGAGGACCGCCTGTTCGAGTGGAGGATCATCGGCCACTTCCGCTACGAGCCCGCGGCCGCGCGCGTCACGCGCTGAGGCCGTCGAGGTCGGCTTCGCGCAGGCGCGGGGAGAAGACGGCCGCGGCCGCGACGGTCGCGAGCGTCAGGGCTCCGCCGAACACGACCGACGGCGCCGTGCCGAGGAGCTTCGCGGCCACGCCCGACTCGAAGGCGCCGAGCTCGTTGGACGTGCCGATGAAGATCGAGTTGACGGCCGCGACGCGCCCGCGCATGTCCGGCGGCGAGACGATCTGCACGATCGCGCCGCGGATCACCATGCTCACGCTGTCGAGCGCGCCGCCGAGGCCGAGCAGCAGCAAGGACAGCCACACGACGCGCGAGCAGGCGAAGCCGATCATGCACAGGCCGAAGCCCGTCACCACGACGAGCAGGAGCGCGCCCGCGCGGCGGTTCGGCGGACGCCGGATGAGAAAAGCGCTTCCCAGCAGCGCGCCGATCGACGGCGAGGCCTGGAGCAGGCCCAGCCCCGCCGCGCCGATGCGCAGGATGTCGGCCGCGAAGATCGGCAGGATCGCCTGCACGCCCCCGAAGAGCACCGCGAACATGTCGAGAGCGAGGGCCGCGAGCAGGACGTCGCTCGAGAACACGAAGCGCAGGCCCGAGGTCACGCGCCGCAGGGCGGTCTCGCCGCGCGCGGCGGCCGCCGGCGCCGCGGGACGCAGCGAGATCGCCGCCGCGCAGGCGAGGGCGCCGATCAGCAGGACGCACTCCAGGCCGTACGGAAGGGGCGCGCCGCGCCAGGCGTAGAGCACGCCGCCGAGCCCGGGGCCGGCCACCGAGGCGGTCTGGAAGGCCGTCGTGATCCAGGCCGAGGAGGCGGCGAGCGAGTCGCGCGGGACCATCTGCGGCACCAGGGAATACATCGACGGCTGCGAGAAGCCGCGCGCGCAGCCCGCGACGAAGGCCGCGGCGTAGATCCAGAACGCGCGGCTCTCGGGCGGGACCTTGAACGCGGGCAGGGAGACGACGAAGAGCAGGAGCGCCGAGGCGAAGGCGCCGCGGATCACGTTCCGGTAGATCGCGAGCGGGTCGCCGCGGTCGACGACGTCGCCGGCGAGCAAAGCGAGGCTCAGCGCGGGGATCGCTTGAACGAGGCCGATGAGCCCGAGCGCGAGCGGGTCGTGCTTGAGCTGGTAGATCTGCCAGGCCATCACGAGCGACTGGATCTGCAGGGCGAAGGCGAGCAGGAAGCGCGCGGCCGTGAGCCGGCGGAAGTCGGGGGAGTCGAGCGCGGAGCGCGTCGGCGCGCTCATGCGGGGACGATCTTGCCGAGCACGCGCGGGCCGCGGGCCCCCGTCGCCGCGGGGGCGTTTCCCGCCTCGCCGTCGAGGGCGCGCGCCGCGAGCCAGGCGAAGCAGGCGGCCTCCTTGGCCATGACCGGCATCCCGTACGCCGCGGTCGTCGCGACCGGGACCGGCGCGAAGAGCGCGGCGAGCCGGCGCATCAGGTGCGCGTTGAGCGCGCCGCCGCCGGAGACCACGACCTCGGCGACGGGCGCGGGCGCGTTCTCGAGGACGGAAAACCACAGGGAGCGCGCGGTGAGCTCCGCGAGCGTCGCCAGAGCGTCGGGCAGGCGCGCCGAGCGAAGACGCGGGAAGAAGCGATCCGGCAGGGCGGGGCCGAACGTGGTGCGATCGAGGGATTTCGGCGGAGATCTTTTGAAATAGGGATGCGCGAGCAGGCGCCGGAGCAGGCGCTCGTCGACGCGGCCGCGCGCGGCGAGCCGGCCGCCGCGATCGAACTCGGCGCGGCCGCGCGCGGCGCGGCGGACGGCCTCGTCCATGAGCGCGTTGCCCGGGCCGCTGTCGAACGCGGAGAAAAGCCGGCCGCGCCCGACGAAGCTGGCGTTGGCGATGCCCCCGATGTTGACGACCGCGCGGAGAGGGCCGTCGCCGAAGAGGAAGAGGTCGAACGCCGGCACGAGCGGCGCTCCCTGGCCGCCCGCCGCCATGTCGCGCGGGCGGAAATCGGCGACGACGGGGAGCCGCGTCCGCTCCGCGATCACCGCGGGCTCGGCGATCTGCAGGGTGTTCGGCGGATCGGCTTCGGGTCCGTGCCAGACCGTCTGGCCGTGGGAGCCGATGACGACCGGACGCGCGCCGCGGGAGATCTTCAGCGCCGCGTCGGCGAAGGCGGCGCCGAGCGCGAAGTTGAGGCGCGAGAGCTCGGGCGCGCGCAGTCCGGGCGCCCCCAGGACCAGCCGCTTGAGCGCGGGCGGATACGCGTAGCTGGCGAAGCGGCGGACGCGCGCGCGCTTGTCGGAGAGCTCGACGAGCGCGGCGGTCACGCCGTCGGCGGAGGTTCCCGACATGAGCCCGACCGCGAGACGGCGGCGCGTCATGCGCGGTAGACCGCGGCGAGCGCCGAGTCCGCGTCGGGGTATTTGAAGGCGTAGCCGGTGTCGAGGAGCTTCTTCGGCTCGACGGCCGGCCCGCCGAGAAGCATGTCGGACATCTCGCCGAGCGCGAGCTTGAGGACGAAGGCCGGGACCGGCGCCCAGGACGGCCGCCGCAGGGCGCGGCCGAGCGCCGCGGAGAACTCGCGGTTGCTGACGGCCTGCGGCGCGGCGACGTTGACCGGGCCCGACAGGGCCTCGCGCTCGAGCGCGAACAGGATCGCGCCGACGACGTCGTCGCGATGGACCCAGGGGAAGGCCTGGCGGCCCCCGCCGAGCGGGCCGCCGACGAAGAGCTTGAAGGGGACGGCCATGCGCGCCAGCGCGCCGCCGTCGCCGAGGACCACGCCGAGGCGCGCCAGGACCACGCGCGCGCCGAGAGGCTCGGCGGCCAGCGCCTCGCGCTCCCACTGCCCGCAGAGCGCGGCGAGGAAGTCCCGTCCCGGCGGCGCGGACTCGGCGCAGCGGCTCTCGGCGGCGGCGCCGTAGTAGCCGACGGCCGAGGCGTTGACGAGGACCCTCGGGCGCTTCGCGGCCTGGGAGATCGCGGCGACGAGCGCGCGGGTTGAGTCGACGCGGCTGCGGATCAGCGCGAGCTTGCGCGCGGGAGTCCAGCGTCCGGCCGCGACGTTCTCGCCGCAGAGGTTGACGACCGCGTCCGCCCCGTCGACGGACTTCACCCAGGCGCCGGTGGACTTGCCGTCCCAGGCGACGGCCTCGAGGCTGTCGGCCCGGCGCGCGGGCGCGCCGCGCGAGAGGAGCGTCACGGAGTCTCCGCGCCCCAGCAGCGCGTCGACGACCGCGCCGCCGATGAAGCCGGTCCCTCCGGCGACGACGATCTTCATGATGCGTCGTTTTATCAAAAAAGGGTCCGCGCCCGCGCGGGAACTTTTTCGGGGGTCGCCGCGTATCCAATCGTGCTCCCGCGCCGCCCCCTGTTCTGGCTCGTCGTCCTCGCCGCCGCCGCGGCCTTCGCCGCGCGCGGGGCGGGCCGCCTCGCGCCGCCGCGCGACCGCCGCTGGTCCGCGCTCGCGCGGGCGCCGGTGCGCGTCGCGGGCACGCTCGTCGCGCCCGCGCGGCGGACGCGGCAGGGCTGGCGGACCGTGCTCGAGTTCGCCTCGGACAGCGGCCCCCAGCGCGCGCGGCTCTGGCTCCCGAAGGGAGCCGACCCCGCCGAGTTCGCGCCGGGCCGCGAGGCCGTCGTCTTCGGACGCCTGCGCTCGCCGCTGCGTCCGCGCGACCCGGGCGACTACGACGAGGAGTCGGAGGCCGCGGCCGTCGGCGCGGCCTGGGTCCTGCGCGCCGAGACGGCTCGGGCGCGGGGCGCGCCGGGCTCCCCGCTCTGGCGCGTCATGGATTGGGCGCAGTCGGCGCGGCTCGCGGCCGAGGCGAGCTTCGCGCGGCGGCTCGCGCCGCGCCGCGCGGCCCTGCTGGCCGCGATCGTCCTCGGGGACTCGGGCGGACTGTCCGCGGCGCTCGCGCGCGCCGCGCGCGACTCGGGCGGGACGCACCTGCTCGTCGTCGCGGGGCTCAAGATCGGCTTCGCGGCCGCGGCCGCCGCCGGCCTGGGGCTCGCGCTCGGCCTGCGCCCCGCTCCGCGCGCGCTCGCGGCCGTGGCGGCGGCGGGCTTCTACGCGCTGATGTCCGGAGCCGATCCGCCGAGCCGCCGGGCCTGGATCATGCTCGCGGCCGGCGCGGCCGCGCGAGCGCTCGACCGCTCGACGCGGCCCGGAGCGGCGCTGACGCTCGCGGCCGCGGTCCTGCTCGCGCTCGATCCCGCCGCCGCGCTGTCGACGGGCTCCTTGCTGAGCTTCGGGGGCGCGGCCGCGGTGCTCGCCTCCGCGGGGCGACTGGAGGCGGCGATCCCGCGCCGCTGGCCGCGCGCCGCGCGCGGCGCGCTCGTCCTCGCCGGGATCAACGTCGCCATCGCCGCCGCGCTGTGGCCGCTCTTCGCGTCCGCGTTCGGGCGCGGCTCGCTCGTGGGGCCGCTCGCGAACCTGGCCCTCGTGCCGCTCGCGGCGGCGCTGATGGGCGGGGGCGCGGCGCTGTGGGCGCTCGACGCCGCCGGACCCGCGGCGAGCGCGCCCTGCGCCCGCGGCGTCGACGCCGGTCTCGCCCTGTTCGAGCGCGTCTGCGTCCGCGCGTCGGCTCTGCCCGGAGCGGCCGTCGCGCTGCGGCCGTGGACGGGCGCGGAATGCGCGGCGTACGCGCTCGCGCTCGGCGCGGCCCTGGCCTGGCCGAGGCGCCGGGCGTCGGCGGCGCTCGCGTGCGCGGCGCTAGCGGTCTGGGGCGGCGCGCGTCTCCTGCGGCCGCCGCCGCCGATGTACGCCGTCCTGCTGGTCCGCGAGCCCGGGGCCGCGCTCGTCCGCTTCGGCGGAGGCCGCGCTTGGTACGTCGGCCCGCGCGAGCCCGGCGCCGCGGCGCGCCGCGCCGCCGCCGCGCTCGGCGCGGCGCCGCTCGAGCGCGCGGTCGTCGGCCGGATCCTGCGGGTGAGGCTCGGACGCGTGGAGCTCGAGCTGGGCGGGGAGCGCGGAACCGCCGCCCGAAGCGGCCCGGGGCCTTTTGCTATAATCGACCCGCCTCGAGCGCGGGCGCTCGCGGCGTCCACCGATGGCTCCTCCCTCCGGCTCGAAGAATTTTTCCCGCCGCGCCTTCACCGCGGCGCTGCTGTTCCGCAACGAGTCCAAGCCGGACTCGGCGCGGAGGCTCTCCCAGCTGCGCGCGCTCCTCAAGGCGCGCGGAGTCCGCAGTTGGGCCGCGGACCCGCGGCCGTCGACGGAGGCCCTGCGCCGGGCGGACGTCGCGATCGCGCTCGGCGGGGACGGGACGATGCTCCGCGTCGCGCGCGAGGTGGCGCCGCGCGGGATCCCGCTGCTTGGGATCAACCTCGGGGACCTGGGCTTCCTGTCGGGTACGGAGGCCGCGGACGTCGGGCGGCGCCTCGACGCGGTCCTCGCGGGGCGGTTCGCGATCGAGGAGAGGTCGATGCTGACGGCCGAGGTCCTGCGCGGCGGGCGGCGCGTCTACGGCCCCGACCTCGCGCTCAACGAGGTCGTCATCCGCTGCGGCGACCAGGCCCGCGCGGTCACGCTCTCGACGCGCTCCGGCGAGCGCTTCGTCGCGGATTTCTTCGGCGACGGCCTCATCGTCGCGACGCCGACGGGCTCGACGGCGTACTCGCTCGCGGCGATGGGCCCGATCGTGGACCCGGCCCTCGACGTGACGCTGCTGGCCCCGATCTGCCCGCACACGCTGACCCAGAGGCCGCTGATCGTGCCCGCGCACCTGCCGCTGACGATCCGCCTCGGCCGCCGCCGCGCGCACGAGATTCCGCGCGTGCTCGTCTCGCTGGACGGCCGCGACGGCTGCGAGCTCAAGCTCGGCGACGAGGTGCGCGTGCGGCGCGCGGAGACGCCGCTGAGATTGCTGCTGCCTCCGGGCCGCTCCTTCTTCGAGGTCCTGCGGCGCAAGCTCAAATGGGGACAGCGGTGAACGGCGAACGGGGTCAAGCGGGCCGGCGGACGGATCGATCTCCGTCGGGAACGCGCGGCATTGAGCCGCGCTCGGCCTCGCTCGGCGGCTTACGGCGGAATAAAGGACTTGACGCCGTCCTCGCTCGACGTCCCGCCGCGGACGTCGCCGTCCGCCGATTCGCGCGGCTCTTGAATCGCCGCTCGGAGACGCCTCCGCCCGGATGTGGTCGACGCGCGGCCGTCGGCCTCGGGGCCGCGCATGGCCGACATCATTGGCGAAGACCGCCAAGCGCGGGTCAATCCCGCGCGTTCCGGGCGGAGTCGTCTCCGAGCGGCGTCCGACACGCAAACCGGAGGACGCTCGGATGCTGAGGCGGCTCAAGGTCGTCAACTTCGCGGTGGTCGAGCGCATCGAGCTCGAGGTTCCCGAGGGCTTCGTCGCCTTCACCGGCGAGACCGGCGCGGGCAAGTCGGTCCTGCTCGAGGCGCTCGGCTTCCTGCTCGGCGCGCGCGGCTCGGCGTCGTGGCTGAGGACCGGGGCCGACCGCCTCGAGGTCGAGGGGACGTTCGACGTCCGCGACCTGCCCGTCGAGCTGCGCGAGCGCTACAAGGTCTCGAGCGCGACGTTCGTCGCGCGGCGCGAGCTCGACGCGAACGGCAAGACGCGCGCGATGATCAACGCGCAGACGGCGCCGGTCGCGGCGCTCGCCGCGCTCGGGGACGAGTGCGCGGACTTCCACGGCCAGCACGAGCACCAGGCCCTGATGCGCCCGGCGGTGCAGCTCGAGACGATCGACCGCTTCGCGGGGCTCGCCGACGAGCGCGCGGCTCTCGCCGAGGCGTTCTCCAAATGGAACGGCCTGTCCGCGCGGCTCGCGGCCTCGTCGATGTCCGAGGAGGAGCGCCGCCGCCGCGCGGAGCTGCTGCGCTTCCAGCTCGAGGAGATCGACGCGGCCAAGCCGCGGCTCGGCGAGGAGGAGGAGCTCGAGGAGCGCCTGCCGCGCCTGCGCAACGCCGAGCGCCTGCGCACCTTCGCCGACTCGGCCTACGGCCTGCTCTACGCCGAGGAGGACGCGGCGCTGTCGCGGCTCATGAAGTCGGCGCGCGCGCTCGCGGAGCTCGCGAAGATCGATCCGGCGTCCGCGCGCCTGCGCGACGAGCTCGAGGCGTCGCGGCTCTCGGTCGAGGCGGTCGCGCACGAGATCGGCGACTACCGCGACCGCGCGACGACGGATCCGGCCGCGCTCGACGCGCTGCTCTCGCGTCAGGAGGTCCTGTCGCGGCTGAAGAAGCGGCACGGGCCGGCGCTCGCCGACGTGCTCGCCTCGCGCGAGCGCCTCGCCGCCGAGCTCGACGGCCTGGAGAACGCCGACGCGCGCATCGAGGAGACCAAGCGCGCGCTCGAGGCGGCCGAGAAGGAGCTTTCGTCCCTGTCCGAAAAGGTCCACGACCTGCGCGTGAAGGCCGCCAAGAGGCTGGACTCCGCCGTGCTCAAGGAGCTCAAGGTCCTGGGCCTGCCGCACGCGCGCTTCGCCTGCGCCGTCGAGATGGAGGAGGGGAACTGGACGCGCACCGGCGCCGACGCGGTCGACTTCCTGCTCGCGGCGAACCCGGGCGAGCCGCCGCGCCCGGTCAAGGACGTGGCCTCGGGCGGCGAGCTCTCGCGCGTGATGCTCGCGCTGAAGACCGCCTTCGCGAAGGCCGACCGCACGCCGCTCCTCGTCTTCGACGAGGTCGACGCGGGCATCGGCGGCGAGGTCGCGACCGCGGTCGGAGAGAAGCTCGCGGCTCTCTCGCGCGGGCGCCAGGTCCTGTGCGTCACGCACCTGCCGCAGGTCGCCTGCCGCGCGTCCGCGCACTTTCACGTGACGAAGGAGATCGCCGGCGGGCGCACGCGCGTGCGCGCCGAGCGCCTGGAAGGAGAGCGCCGCCTCGACACGGTGGCGCTGATGCTCGGCGGCCGGGGCGCGACCGCCGCCAGCCGCCGGCACGCGCAGGAACTACTGGAGAACTCGCCCGCATGACCACCCCTGTCCGCACCCGCTTCGCCCCGTCGCCGACGGGCTTCCTGCACATCGGCGGCGCCCGCACCACTCTCTACAACTGGCTCTTCGCGCGCCGCCACGGCGGCAAGTTCGTCCTGCGCATCGAGGACACCGACGAGGTCCGCTCGACGGCCGACTCGGTCACCGCGATCCTCGACTCGATCAAGTGGCTCGGCCTCGATTGGGACGAGGGCCCGCTCGACGAGAAGACGGACAAGGGCCCCTTCGCGCCGTACTACCAGATGCAGCGCGTCGCGATCTACAAGAAATACCTCGATCAGCTCATGGGCGAGCGGAAGGCCTATAAGTGCTACTGCACGAAGGAGGAGCTCGACGAGATGCGCCGGCTCGCGCAGCTCGAGAAGCGCCCGCCGCGCTACGACGGCCGCTGCCGGGACCTGAGCGACGCCCAGCGCTCCGCGCAGGAGGCCGCGGGCAAGAAGTGGTCGGTGCGCTTCAAGATGCCGCACGACGGCGTCACGATCGTCGACGACGTCATCCGCGGCAAGGTCCAGTTCGAGAACGCGCTGCAGCAGGACTTCGTGATCTGGAAGACGAGCGGCGGGCCGACGTACAACTTCGCCTGCGTGATCGACGACCACCTGATGGAGATCTCCCACGTCACGCGCGGCGACGAGCACCTCTCGAACACGCCGTCGCAGTGCCAGATCTACTACGCGCTCGGCTGGACGCCGCCGGCGTTCGCGCACCTGTCGATGATCCTGGGGCCGGACGGCTCGAAGCTGTCGAAGCGCCACGGCGCGACGTCCGTGCTCGAGTACCGCGACCAGGGCTACCTGCCGCACACGATGCGCAACTACCTCGCCCTGCTCGGCTGGTCCACGTCGGACTCCCAGCAGCTGTTCACGGACGCGGACCTGATCTCCAAGTTCGACCTCGCGGGCTGCCAGAAGAGCCCGGCCACGTTCGACACGGTGAAGCTGCAGTGGATGAACGGCGAGTACATCCGGCAGACGCCGGTCGCGGAGCTCATCGAGCTCGCGAAGCCGTTCCTCGAGAAGGCCGGGCTCCTCGGCCTGCCCGGCCCGAAGCTCGAGCGCGTGATCGCGCTCGAGCACGAGAAGTTCAAGCTCCTGTCCGAGATCCCGGCGCTGATCGAGTTCTTCTACAAGCCCGTCGTCCTGACGCCGAAGGCGGAGAAGGTCCTCTCCGCTCCCGGGGCGAGGGACGTCCTGCTGGGCCTCGCCGACGCGCTCAAGGACTTCGCTCCCTTCGAGGACAAGCCGCTCGAGGCGCGCATCCGCAAGTTCTGCGAGGAGAAGGCCCTCAAGGCCGGCCAAGTCTTCCACCCGATCCGCGCCGCGGTCACGGGGCGCACGGAGGGGCCGACCTTGTTCCTGATGCTCGAGATCATGGGCCGGGACGCCGTCGTCGCGCGGCTCAAGGACGCGGCGGTCCAGCTGCGCTGAGCGGGCGCTTTTGGGCCTTGCGCTCGCGCGGGCCGGGAGCTATTATGGCGGCAGTGACGCCCTCCTCGGCCCCCGCGCGTGCGGGGGTCGGCGTTCTTTGCGGGAGCGACGCTTGCGCGGCGGCGCGCAGTGAGATAAGATTTCGGCCCATTTCCGGAGGTTCTATGACGAAGAAGATCGCGAAGAAGGCCGCGAAGAGCGCGCCGAGGACGAAGGCGAAGGAGCTCGCGTGGCTCACGTCCGCGAAGCTCAAGGATATCCGCGCCGAGCTCGTCGGCATGCGCGACGACATTCTGAAGACCGTGCGCAAGCAGCAGGTCGAGGAGGGCGTCGACAACGGCGACTCCGTCGACCAGGCGAGCCAGTCGATCGAGAAGGAGCTGCTGTTCGAGCTCTCCGACAACGAGCGCGGGACGCTCGACATGATCGAGGCCGCGATCCGCAAGGTCGACAACGGCACGTTCGGTCTCTGCGAGGCGACCCAGAAGCCGATCGGCCGCGCGCGCCTTGAGGCCATCCCCTACGCGCGCTACTCGATCGAGTACCAGAACCAGCTCGAGAACAAGGAGGTCGAGGCCGAGCCCGGGCCCGACTTCAGCACGATCGGCGAGTTCGGCGCCGGCGAGTCCTGAGACGGGCGTTTTCGTCCCGTCTTGAAATTGTAACAGCGCGGGTATATCCTTCGAGGGCGTGAAGTACTGGATATATAAGGATGCTCGCATCCTCGGCCCGTACGAGAAGGACGCGATGGCGGGCCTGCCCGGCTTCGAGCCGTCCACGCTGGTCTGCGCCGGCGAGACGGCCGGCGCGGCCGAGGGCCAGTGGTGCCCGGCCGCCGACATCCCCGAGCTCGCGGGCCTGACGGCCGAGCGCGGCTCGAGCTGGTCCCCCGACGAGCCCCCGTCGACGTTCGGGCTCCTCGACAAGCTGCAGATCGAGTCGGCGGGGCTCATGGGAGACGACGAGTACGGGGATCCCGCCGCGATCCTGTTCGAGGACGCGGAGCTCAAGAAATCCTTCGCCGAGCTCCTCGTCTCGCGCCGGAGCAACGACGACGCGGAGCTGCGGCGCCTGCGCGGCGTCGTCTCGGAGCTCTCCGTCTCGCTCGAGCTGATGCTGCGCCGAGTCGCCTCGCTCGAGACGTCGCAGACGGACTACTTGAAAAAGCTCGCCGACGCCGGGCTGGCCGCCCCGAGCCCGTGGGCCGGCCCCGCTCCCGCCGAGCCGCCGTCCGCGGCCGTCCCTCCCGCCGCGACGCGGACTCCCGCTCGGGCGGCCCGCTTCGCTGCGCCGGTCGCGCCGCCGGCCGCGCCGTCGACCGAGCCGGCGATCCCGGCGGCGAGCGCCGGCCCGGCGGCGCCCGAGGAGGCGCCGTCCGCCGAGCCGTTCGCGCAGGAGTGGGACCAGACGCCGCCGCCCTCGTCCGGCGACTTCCCGAATTTCTCCGAGCTCGCCCCGGCCCCCGGCTCCGCGGCGAAGCCGACCGAGCCCCCGCCGAAGTCGCCGATGATCCCGTTCCTCAAGCCGGACGCAGAGGCGGCCGCGCCGCCTGCGGTTCCGGTCCCGGAAGCGCCGAAGGCCGAGGACGCGGCGCCCGCGAGCCCTCCTCCGGCGGCGGCCGAGCCGGCGGCGCTCGCGTCGCTATTGCCCGAGATCCAGATCGCGTTTTCGGAGCCGAAAGCCCCGACGCCCGAAGCCGCGGCTCCCGCGGTTCCGGTTCCCGCCGCGCCGGCGCCCGAGGCCGCGGCTCCGGCCGAGCCGCCGGCGGCGGCGCCTCCGCCGACGACGGCGCGCAAACTCGCGTTCGAGAAGCCGAAGACTCTCAAGATCGTTCCGACGGTCAGGACTTTCCGGGTCATCGACCCGAACGCGCCCGCGGACGTTCCTCCCGCGCCCGCCCCGGCCGAAGCGGCCGCTCCCGCGATGGCCGCCTCCTTCGACATGCCCGTTCCCGCGCCGGCCGCCGAGGCGCCGGCGGCCGCGGCGGAGCCGCCTCGCGCCGCGCCCGCGATCGCGCCGGTGCAGATGAACGTGCCGCCGCCGGCGATGGTCGTCGAGGCTCCGCCGGCCGCGCAGCCCGCGCCCGCGTCGATTCCGGAGCCGATGCCGGTGATCGCGCCCGCGCCGATCCCCGCTCCCGCTTTTGCGGCCGCTCCGGCCCCGATGACGCCGGCGGCGACGCCCGCTCCGGCATCGCCCGAGCCGATGCCGCGCCTGGCGGCGTTTCCCGGGGCTGCGTCCGTTCCGGCCGAGGCCCCCGCGTTCGGGGCGGCGCCGTCCTTCGCGCCGGCGGCCGAGCCGCCGGCGACGGCGGTCTTCGCCGAGCCGTCCTTCGGCGCGCCGGCGTCGCATCCCCCGACGCAGGAGGTCCTGGCCCGGCTGGCCAAGCCCGCCGCGCCGGCGAGCGCCCCCGCGCGCCCGCCGCGCAGCAACAAGAAGCTCTGGATCACGCTCGGGCTCCTCGGAGTGCTGGTCGTCGTGATCCTGGTCGCGCTGCGGCGCACGCACGTCGCGGATCTCGATCACATGGCGTCGCTCGACGACGGCAAGCCGCCGGTCGGGGCCGAGCCGGTGGACGATTCCCGCCCGCCGCTCGTCAAGCCGCCGCTGGCTCCGGCGGCGCCCGCGGCGCCGACGAACCCCGCGCCCGCCGCGCCCGCGGCGCCCGTCGTTCCTCCGGCGGTCGCGCCCGCTCCCGCGGCTCCGGCTCCCGCCGCGACCGCCGCGGCGACTCCGCCGGCGCCCGAGCCCGCGCCGGCGCCCGCGGCGCCGGCCGCGCCTCCTCCCGAGGCGAAGCCCGCTCCGTCGGGGCCGTCCGACGCGGCGGTCGCCTTCGTCAAGGACTTCCCGCTGGACGGCGGGCGCGGCACGGTCGCGAAGTGGCTCGAATTCTCGTACTCGGCGACTCCCGACGCGGGGCAGGAGCTCTGGAACGCGACCGAGCAGACGGACAAGACCTATCTCGTCGAGTACCACTTCGTTCCTTCGGTCAAGGGCGCGCCGGACATCCGGTACCTGTTCCAGGCGGATCAGGAGCGCGGCTACGTCCTCGGCAAGAACGCGGACGCGAAGAGCCTGCTCGCCGGAGGCGGGCCGCGCGTGGCGCTGAAGCCCAAGGCGAAGCCGAAGGCCTCCAGCCGCCGGCGCCGACGCCGCGCGTCCCGGGCGTCGTCGGGCTCGAGCGCCGAGCCGGGGCAGATCCCGCTGAAGCCGCTGCCTTCGGAGGCGGAGCTCCACGCCCCGGCCGAGGACGACGGGGACTTCGGCTTGGACACGGTGAAGTCGAGCCAGTGAGCGCCCGGTTCGTCCTTAATTACGTTAATTGGATGTTGGGCGCGCGCGCGGCCGCACGGCCTTGACAAACAACTGCGCGGACCCTAACCTATAGGAAGAATGGCTAACGCTCAACACGCGATCTCCCTGGGGCTCTCGCGACGCCTCGCCGATCTCCTGGTGGAGGAGAAGCTGATCACGGCCGATCAGCTCAAAGCGGCTCTCGGGGCTCAAAAGACCGGCGGCGACAAGCTCGGCTCTCTCCTCATCGAGCAGGGAGCCATCACCGAAGAGAAGCTCCTCCAGTTTCTCGCCGAAAAAACGGGCATTTCCTACGTCTCCCTCTCGGACTTCGGCGACATCTCCGAGGAGGCGGTCGCCTCGGTTCCGGAGGCGACCGCCCGCAAGAAGATGCTGATGCCGTTCAACAAGACGAAGACCCGCCTCATGGTGGCCGTCGCCGATCCTTTGGACGTGATGGTCGCCGACGATCTGCGCATGTCGACCGGCTGCGACGTCGTGCGCTGCCTCGCGTCGGAGAGCGAGATCCTGGCGGCCCATGAGAAATACTACAAGTCGGCCTCTTCTCAGGAAGCCCTCGAGGACATCGTCAAGCAGTCGCAGATCGACGAGGCCGCGGCCGACTCCATCGAGCAGGTCGACGAGAAGGCGGCGCAGGAGAACGAAGAAGGCCTCGTGAAGGAGGCCGAGGACGCGCCCGTCATCAAGATGGTCAACCTGATCATGGCCGGCGCGATCAAGGCCCACGCCTCGGACATCCACATCGAGATTTACGCGAAGGAGTTCCGCATCCGGTACCGCATCGACGGCGTCCTGCACGAGCAGCCGGCCCCGCCGAAGAAGTTCCACCCCGCGATCTGCGCGCGCATCAAGATCATCTCGAACCTCAACATCGCCGAGAAGCGCGTCCCGCAGGACGGCCGCTCGAAGCTGAAGGTGGACGGCAAGGACATCGATCTTCGTATCTCGATCCTGCCCTGCGCCCCCGGCGAGAAGATCGTCATGCGCATCCTCGACTCCTCGGGCCTGAAGGTCGACATGATGAAGCTCGGCTTCGAGCCCGAGCCGCTGGCCATCTTCAAGAAGGCGATGGACGCGCCGTACGGCGTCAGCCTCGTCACGGGCCCGACCGGCTCGGGAAAATCCACGACCCTCTATTCCGCGCTCTCGAACCTGAACACGCCGGACACGAACATCATGACCGCCGAGGACCCCGTCGAGTACCAGCTCGCGGGCATCAACCAGGTCCAGATCCACAATCAGGTCGGCCTGACGTTCCCCGCCGCCCTGCGCTCCTTCCTGCGCCAGGACCCCGACATCATCATGGTCGGCGAGATCCGCGACCAGGAGACGGCCACGATCGCCATCAACGCCGCCCTGACCGGCCACCTCGTCTTCTCGACTTTGCATACCAACGACACCTCGCAGACGATCACGCGCCTCGGCATGATGGGCGTCGAGCCCTTCCTGGTCAGCGCCGCGATGCTGATGATCGAGGCCCAGCGCCTCCTGCGCGCGATCTGCCCGAAGTGCAAGGAGCCCTACGAGGTCGACAAGGACTCGCTCTTCAAGCTCGGCATCAACGAGGCTCAGCTCGCGACCGCGAAGATGGAGAAGAACAAGATCACGGTGTACAAGGGCAAGGGCTGCGAGAACTGCGCGAACACCGGCTTCCGCGGCCGCGCCGGCCTCTACGAGGTCATGGACGTCACCGACGCCATCCGCCAGCTCATCCTCGACCGCGCGTCCGCGAAGATGATCAAGGACCTGTCGATCAAGCAGGGCATGCTGACATTGCGCATGTGCGCGGTGCGCAAGCTCTTCACGGGCGCGACGACGATCGAGGAGATGAACCGCGTCACCGCGTCGGACGTGGACATCGGATCGGCGGATTAGGCGGGGAGAGCTCATGGTCTCGATGGGCGAGCTGTTCATTCTCATGCACGAGCGCGGAGCGTCCGACCTCCATTTGACGGTCGGCGCTCCGCCGATCCTGCGCGTCGACGGACAGCTCATCCCGACGCCGTTCGAGAAGCTGAACTCCGAGATGGCGCAGACGCTCATCTACTCGCTCCTCAACGACCAGCAGCGCCAGCGCTTCGAGGCGTCGAACGAGCTCGACCTGGCGTTCAACCTGCGCGGCCTCGGGCGCGTGCGCATGAACGTCTACAAGCAGACCGGCTCCGTCGGCGCCGCGATCCGCGCGATCCCGTCCTCGTTCAAGACGTTCGAGGAGATCGGGATGCCGAAGTCGATCCACGACATCATGAAGCTCCCGAAGGGGCTCCTGCTCGTGACCGGGCCGACGGGCTCCGGCAAGTCGACGACGCTCGCGAGCATGATCGACTACATCAACGAGACGCGCTCGTGCCACATCATGACCGTCGAGGACCCGATCGAGTTCGTCCACACGCACAAGAAGTCGATCATCAACCAGCGCGAGGTCGGCCAGGACACGGACAGCTTCGGCGCCTCTCTGCGCCACGTCCTGCGCCAGGACCCGAACGTGATCCTGATCGGCGAGCTGCGCGACCTGGAGACGATCCAGGCCGCGGTCAACATCGCGGAGACCGGCCACCTCGTGCTCGCGACTCTGCACACGACCGACTGCGCGCAGACGATCAACCGCATCATCGACGTCTTCCCGCAGCACCAGCTCGACCAGGTGCGCGTCCAGCTTTCGTTCGTCCTGCAGGCCGTCATCGCGCAGCAGCTCCTGAACCACGCCTCCGGCGCCGGCCGCGTCCTCTGCACCGAGGTCTTGATCGTCACCTCCGCGATCCGCAACCTGATCCGCGAGCAGAAGGTCGAGCAGATCCAGGTCGCGATCCAGACCGGGGGCAAGGCCGGCATGCAGACGATGAACCAGGCGCTCGCCGAGCTCTACTTCAAGCAGAAGATCACGTTTCAGGAAGCGATGTCGCATTCGCTCGACCCGGAGGACCTGCGGCGGCTCATGCAGCGCCAGATGTCCCCGCAGACCGCGCCGCACTAGTCGGAGGAGACCATGGCCGTTTTCGCCTACAAAGCCAAGACCGGAGCCGGACTCGTGATGGAAGGGACGATCGACGCCGAGGAGCAGCGCCTCGCCGTCGACAAGCTGCGCGGGCAGAAGCTCGTCGTCCTCGAGATCCACGAGAAAACCGTCAGCATCATGGACAGGCTCCAGGGCATGATGAAGAGCAAGGGCAAGGTCACGTCGAAGGACCTCTCCCTGTTCTCGCGCCAGCTCTCGACCCTCGTCGGCGCGGGCGTGCCGATCGTGCAGAGCCTCGGCATCCTCGAGTCCCAGGCCGAGAACCCCGCGTTCAAGGAGGTGCTCGGCGCGGTCAAGGCGGACATCGAGGCCGGCCTCTCGATCTCGGACTCCTTGAAGAAGCATCCGGCCGCCTTCCCCGAGCTCTACACCTCGATGGTCAAGGCCGGCGAGCTCGGCGGCATCTTGGACACCATCCTCGAGCGCCTGACCTCGTACCTCGAGAACTCCGAGGCGCTCAAGGCCAAGGTCAAGTCGGCGATGATGTATCCCGCGATCGTGCTCTCGATCTGCACCATCGTCACCGTCTTCCTCATGATCTTCGTGATCCCGACCTTCAAGGAGATCTTCGGGAGCTTCGGCGCGGAGCTGCCCGGCCCGACGCAGATGCTGATCGACATCTCCGACGCGATGAAGCAGCAGTGGTACCTGATCGTCGGCGCGCCGATCGCGGGCTGGTTCGGGTTCAAGAAGTTCTACGCGACGCCGAGAGGGGAGAAGTTCGTCGACACGCAGATCCTCAAGGCTCCGATCTTCGGCATCTTGCTGAAGAAGGTCGCGGTCGCGCGCTTCACGCGCACGCTCGGCACCCTGCTGAAGTCCGGCGTGCCGATCATGCAGGCGCTCGAGACCGTCGCCTCGACGGCGGGCAACGTCCTGATCGCCGACGCGGTGCTCCAGACGCGCGAGTCGATCCGCGAGGGCGGCCACCTGTCCGATCCGCTCAAGAAGTCGGGCATCTTCCCGAACATGGTCACCTCGATGATCTCGGTCGGCGAGGAGACCGGCGCGCTCGACACCATGCTGGGCAAGATCGCGGACTTCTACGACCAGGAGGTCGACACCGCGGTCAAGGGCCTCACGTCGCTGATCGAGCCGATCGTCATCGTCGTCATGGGCATCGTCATCGGCACGATCGTCATCTGCATGTTCCTGCCCATGTTCAGCATGGGCGAGCTGGCCGGCAAGCAGGGCTAGGCGGCGCTGACGTGCGCATCGGCGTCCCGACCGCGAATAACGGTCGGGACGCGCTGTTTTCGGATCTTCGGAAACGGCGATCGAGATGAAGCGGCGGTTGATCCTATTCACAGGGATGGGCGGCGATTCCCGCTTGATGAGCCGAGTCCGCGTCGACGGCGTCGAGCTGGTCGCCCCGGATCACGAGACGGCGCTTCCGGCCGAAACCCTCGCCGCGCACGCGGAACGGCTCGCTCGGAAATACGCGGTCGGGAAGGAGGATGTCGTCGGGGGAGTTTCGTTCGGCGGCATGCTCGCGGCGCAGATCGCGAGTGCGCATGAAACGGCCGGATTGATTCTGCTGGGCAGCTGTCTGAACGCAGACTGGATTCCGACGCTTTACCGCGCGGTCGAGGCGGCGTCGCCGTTGATTCCCGATCTCGTTCTCGGATTGAGGACATGGACGCCGCTGATCCGCTGGAGGTTCGCGCCGATCGACGATGACAGCCTCGTCTGTGTCCGAAGCATGGCCAAGGATTGTCCGACGCGGCAGTTGAGGACTTTCGGTCGCATGGTGGTGGGTTGGAAAGGGGCGGGTCGCCCGTCATGTCCCATGCTGATCGTTCACGGCGATCGCGACCGCATCATCCCGATCAGCGCCGTAGAGCCCGACGTGATTATCGCCGGCGCCGGGCACGCGTTTACCCTCACGCATCCAGACGAAACCAACCGCGCGTTGTCCGATTTCTTTCGACGATCGATTCGAGAGCCGGGCAATGAACGCGACTATCACCGGTGACAGTGATTATCGTTAGCCGCGCGGCTATCAGTCCTCGAACAGGCTCTTGCCGCGCAGCAGGCGGTGATAGGCCACGCCGAAGCGGTGGGCCTCGTCGCGCAGGCGCTGGAGGAGGCTCAGCGCGGGGCCGCCGATCGGGAGCACGACGGACTCGGCGCGCGACGGGAGAAAGACCTCCTCGATGCGCTTGGCGAGCGAGGCGAGCGGGATCTTGAGCTTGAGCTCCGCGAGCGCGCCCTGCGCCGCGCCGAGCTGGCCCTTGCCGCCGTCGATGAGCACGAGGTCGGGCAGGCGCGCATCTTCGGCCTGCAGGCGCTTGTAGCGGCGGTACACGGCCTCGCGCATGGACTTGAAGTCGTCGATGCCGGCGACGTCGCGGATCTTGAACTTGCGGTAGTGGTCGCGGTGCGGGCGGCCGCCCATGAAGCAGACCATCGAGGCGACGGTCTGGTGGCCCTGGAAGTGGGAGATGTCGAAGCACTCGACGTGCACCGGCGGCGCGGCCAGGCCGAGCGTCTTCTGCAGATCCGTGATCGCGCGCGTGGCGGCGAGGTGACCGCCGACGTCGTCGGCCTCGACGGCGCGCACGCGGATGCGCTCGCCCATCAGTCCGAGCGCCAGCATGTTGTCGCGCAGGTGCGCGGCCTTCTCGTACTCGAGCGCCTCGGACGCGGCCTTCATCTCGGCCTCGAAGACGCTCTTGAGGTCCTTGTAGCGGCCCTTGAAGAACAGGCCGGCCTTCTCCGCGATCGCGCGATAATCGGCTTTCGAGATGCGTCCCGCGCACGGCGCCGGGCACTCCTTCGTGTGGTAGTACAGGCACTCCTTGATCTTGCGCGGATCGAGCGGCTTCGCCTCGGAAAAATCGAAGTGGCACGGCCGCAGCGGGAACATGCGCTGGCGCCACAGGTAGCGCAGGAGGCTGCGCACGGGGCCCACGCGCGGGAACGGCCCGAAGTAGACGCCGCCGTCGCGCTTCTTCAGGCGCGTGGTGAACAGGCGCGGGTAGTCCTCGCCCATCGAGAGCTTCAGGTACGGGTACGTCTTGCCGTCCTTCCACATCACGTTGAAGAACGGCTGGTTCTCGTTGATCAGGCGCCGCTCGAGCAGCAGCGCCTCGCGCTCGGACTCGCAGAGGATGTAGTCGATGCGCCGGATCAGCGGCGCGAGCGACTGGTTCTTGACGTCCTCCTTGTTCGGGTTGAAGTACTGCGCGACGCGCTTGGCCAGGTCGAGCGCCTTGCCGATGTAGAGGATCTCGCCGGCTCCGTCGCGCATGATGTACACGCCGGTCTTGTGCGGGAGATGGCGCCGGTCCAGCGGCGCTTCGGCGCCGTCGGGAGCGTCTTCGTTCATCGGGTCGGCGGGCGCGGGCACAAGACCAGTATAGTCGTCTGCGCGTTCGGTCGCCACGGGGTCGCGCCGCCGCCCCTGCCCGCGGCGTTCAATTTATTACTATTGCAGTCGGTCGGGTCGGAAGAATGATCAAGCTTCGCGTGCGCTCTCCCGCCTCGCTCCTCTGGCGGCCGGAGTCCGGGCGCTGGTCGCTGCGCGCGGACGCCGGCGGCGAGCCGGCCGCGCCCGTGCGCGGGACGCCGTTCGTCATCGGCCGCGCGGCCGACTGTCAGCTCGTCCTTCCCGAGAGCCCGGAGCTCGACAAGACCACGAGCCGGTGGCACTGCCACATCGTCGAGGACGACGGGCGCCTGCTGCTCGTCGACGGCAGCCTGCGCGAGACGCCCGAGCTCGGGACGCGCAAGCCGAGCATCACGGGCACCATCGTCAACGGCGCGCGTCTGGCCGCGCCGCGGGAGCTGAAGTCCGGCGACGAGATCGGCGTCGGGCCCTGGACCTTCGGCGTCGAGGCGTTCGAGGAGCGGCCCGTCGACATCGACGCGGGGCTGGAGAAGCTCGGCGCGGGCCGGCCGCGGGTCCTGCCGGCCGGAGATCCGCGCGGCCGGGAGAGCTTCGCCCGCCTGCACGAGCTGACGCGGAGGATCAACCGCACCGCGAACATCGAGGAGAACCTCGTCTCGATCCTCGACAGCGCGACGGCGGAGATCCGCGGCGCCGAGGTCGCGGCCCTGCTCGTCGACGCGGCGGACGGGGGCTGCGCGACGCGCATCGCCTGGCAGCGCGGGCACGGGCGCCTGTTCGACCTGCGCTTCAGCTCCGGCCTCGTGCGCCGGCTTCCCCAGGATCGCGGCATCCTCTTCGAGGGGCTCATCCAGGACCGCACCAAGAGCCAGCTCGATCAGAAGATCAACTCGGCCATCCTCGTGTCTCTGTGGGGCAAGGACGAGCGTCTCGGCATCCTCTACTTGGACAACCGCAACAGCGGCGTCCCGCTCGCGGAGGAGGACCTCTACCTGGCCGACGCGCTGGCCAGCTGCGCCTCGCTGCAGCTGCTCCGCGAGAAGGACGCGGTCCTCGCCCGCGTCGAGAGCAACATGGGCCAGTACTTCGGCCCCGAGGTCGTGAAGCAGCTCGTCGAGGCGGCCCGGCGCGGCCGGCCGATGCTCCCGGAGGTCAAGGAGCAGACGGCCACCATCCTCTTCGTCGACGTCGAGGGCTTCAGCCGCTTCTGCCGCGACCGCTCGCCGCGCGAGGTCAGCGAGCTCCTGAACCCCTATTTCCAGCTCGCGGCCGAATGCATCCAGCGCCACTCGGGGCACGTCGACAAGTTCATCGGCGACGGCGTCCTCGGCGTGTTCGGCGCGCAGCCGCTCGGGCGCGGCCGGCCCGACGACCACGCCCGCGAGGCGGTGCGGGCCGCGCGCGAGCTGATCGCGTCGTGGACCCGGCGCTCGGCTCTGAGCGGCCAGCTGCTCCTTCCGCTGCGCGCGGGGATCAACACCGGGCGCGTGGTCGTCGGCAGCATCGGATTCCCCGGGCGCATGGAGTACAGCGTGCTCGGCGACGCGGTCAACCTGGCCTCGCGCATGGAGAAGCTGGCCGCGCCCAACGCGATCGCGCTGACGGACGCGACGCGCGCCTTGCTCGGCGACGAATTTCCCTGCGTCGACGGCGGCGAGGAGGCCGTCAAGGGATTCGACGCCGTCCGCGTCTGGCGAGTCGGCGCGTGATCCTCGGGCTCGCTCTCGCCGCCGCGCTGTGGCCCTTCGCCGCGGCGTCGGCCGCGGACGCGGCTCCGGCCGACCTCGCTCGGACGCGCGCGGCCGCCGCCTCGGGGGACAGCCGGGCGCAGGTCAAGCTCGGGTGGATGTACGAGAACGGCTCCGGCGCGGCGCGGGATTACGCCGAGGCCGTCCGCTGGTACCGCAAGGCGGCCGAGCAGGGAAACGGCGACGGGCAGAACAGCCTCGGCTGGATGTATCAGAACGGCTGGGGAGTGGCGCAGGACTACGCCGCGGCCGCCGCGTGGTACGAGAAGTCGGCGGCGCAAGGCAACGTCGCCGGGGCCGTCGATCTCGGCTGGCTCTACGAGAACGGCGCCGGGGTCGCGCGCGACTACGGCAAGGCCGTCGCGCTCTATCGGCAAGCCGCCGCGCAGGGCGACGGCGACGGCGAGAACGCGCTGGGCTGGATGTATCAGAACGGCTTCGGGGCGGCGAGGAGCGACGACGAGGCCGCCGCGTGGTATCGGAAAGCCGCGGCCCACGGCAGCGCGCGCGCGCGCGGGAACCTGGCCGCTCTCGAGGCGCTGAAAAAGGAGCCGGCCGCGCCGCCTCCCGAGAGCCGGCCGCTCGCGGCGGCGGCTTCTCCCGCGCCGGCCGCGGCCGCCGCGCCGCCGCCGGGCCGCTCGCCGCTGCTCCCGCTCGCCGCGGCCGCCTTCATTCTCGCGGCGCTCGTCTATTATTTCGGCTGGCTGAGCCCGGCGGGCGCGCTCCTGCTGGTCAAGGCGCTGGCGGCGCAGAGCCCGCGGCGGGCCTACGCCGCCTACGGCCGCTATCGCGCGCTGGGGGGCAAGCCCGGCTCCCTGACCGCGGGCGAGCTCTATGCGGCGTTCAAGGGCTCCGGCCGGCTGGTCGAGCTCGTCGAGGAGCCGGAGCTTTCCGCCTCCCAAGCGGTCGCCGTCGCCGGCCTCTTGTCCGCGGACGGCGACGACTTCCACGCGCTGCGGCTGCTGGCGGCCGAGCGCCCCGGGTCCGCGCCGCTGAGCGACCGGGAGCACGAGGACGTCGTCCGCGTCTACGAGCGGGCCGGCGCCCTCGGCGACCTCGCGGACAAGGTCTGCGTCGGCAAGACGGAGGCGTACCTGAGCGCGACCGCGGCGGCGCTCAAGCGGCTGGGAAAGCCGTCGGAATCGGCGCGGGTCTTGAAGCTCTTGGAGGCTCCGGCGCGCGCGGACCCGCGGGCGAGCGCGGCGGCCGCTCCGCCCGCGGCCGCCGCGGACGCGGGCGTCGTCGCCGGCCGCTACGAGCTCCAGCAGAAGATCGGCGAGGGCGGGATGGGCCTGGTCTTCCTGGGCTACGACCGCAAGCTGTCCCGCCGGGTGGCGATCAAGAAGATGCGCCCGGAGCTGCGCTCCAGCCCCGGCGGGAGCGAGCGCTTCGTGCGCGAGGCCCGGATCATCTCGCACCTGACCCATCCGCACATCGTGGGAGTGCACGACGTCGTCGAGGAGCGCGGCGACGTCTTCCTCGTGATGGATTTCGTGGACGGGCGGCCGCTGTCCGCGGCCTTGGCGGAGCGGGGCCGGCTGCCGCTCAAGGAATGCGTCGGCCTCTTCGAGCAGGTCTGCGCCGCCGTGCACGTCGCCCACGAGAGCCGCGTCCTGCACCGGGACCTCAAGCCGGCCAACGTCATGATCGGCAAGGACGGCTACGCCCGGGTGACGGACTTCGGCCTGGCCCGCGAGGCCAAGGACAGCGTCTCGCAGGTCACGCATCTCGATTCCTCCGGAACGCCCGCGTACATGGCCCCGGAGCAGCACATGGGCCGCGGCGGACGGCCGGCGGACGTGTTCGCCTTGGGCGTCTGCGTCTACGAGACGCTCACCGGAGCTCTGCCGTTCACGGGACCCGACTTCCTGGTCCAGAAGGAGCGCCGGAAATATCCGCCGCCTCAGTTCCTCGCGCCGGAGCTGCCGCCGACGATCGAGGCGTTCGTCGCGGACGTCTTGGAGCCCGATCCGAAGAAGCGCGTCGCCGACGCGCGAGAATTGCTGGCGCGGCTCAAGGCCGTCTAGCGCGGCGGGCTCGAGCGCGACGCGCTCAATGGCCCGAGTAGTAGCAGTTGTTGCCGTTGCAGACCCAGTGGCCCGGGGCCGGGGCCGGGATCGGCGACCCGCCGGTCAGTCCGGGGTTGCCTCCGGACGCGCAGTTCCCGGCGACGTATCCGCCGGTGCAGGTCGGAGGAGCCGGCGCGGGAGCCGGGGCCGGAGCCGAGGCCGGCGCCTGTGTCGGTGCCGCGGCCGCGGCCAAGCCCCCCGCCGCGGCGCCGCTCCCGCAGCGAGTGTTCTGATCGATCGCGGTGCCCGGCGGACAGCAGTTCCCGTTCCAATCGCACAGTCCCGTCCCGCAGGCGGACGTGCAGCCGTAGCCGCCGTTGGCGGCGGGGATGTCGTCTCCCGCCTGCGACGGTTGCGCCGCGCCGCCGGCGATCTGACCCGCGGCCGGTCCGGCGGCGGGACTGGCGCTCGCGCCGCCGGCCGCCTGGCAGG
>Ga0209415_10000156_pt1 | contig 110138 bp, 107 predicted proteins | sample PeaSoiSIISIP2007_FD_187696 | JGI IMG/M metagenome (GOLD analysis project Ga0209415, IMG submission 187696) | Peat soil microbial communities from Weissenstadt, Germany - SII-SIP-2007 (SPAdes) (version 2) | ecosystem: Environmental > Terrestrial > Soil > Wetlands > Peat | place: Germany...
GTCGCCGCACCCGGCCGCGCCCGCGCCGGCCGCTGAGCCTATCGATCGAGAACCGATGATCCACGAACGACGTGAGGTCGCGCTCATACGATGAGCACACGGCGCGCCCTGGCCGCGCTCCTCGCGCTCGTCGCCTCGCGCGCCCGCGCGACCGAGACCGCGTCCTTCCTGACCATCGGCCCCGGCGGGCGCGGCATCGCGATGGGCTCGGCCTACGCCGCGCTCACGGACGGCGCCGACTCGCTGTACTGGAACCCGGCGGGCCTGGCGCGCATGGAGAAAGCCGAGGTCATGGCCGACGACGCGGAGCTCCCGCAGAGCGAGCGCATCAACGACGTCTTCGTCTCCTCGCCGACCAAGCACGGCTCGTTCGCCGCCGGAGCCACCTACTTCAGCCAGGCCGGCATCGACGGCCGCAACGCGCTGGGCCAGCCCACCGGCTCCTTCGGCGCCTCGGACGGCGCGGGCATGCTCGGCTGGGCGCTCAAGACGAACCTCGTCGATTTCGGCGCGTCCGTGAAATACATCCGCTCGCACATCGCCTCCACCGAGGCCTCCGACTTCGCCTTCGACCTCGGGGCCAAGCGCGCGATCGGGCCGCTGGAGCTCGGCGCGACCGTGCGCAACCTCGGGCCGGGGATGAGGTTCCTCTCGGAAACCGACGACCTGCCCCTGCGGCTCGATTTCGGCGCGGCGTGGCGCTTCGAGGGCGGACACGCGCTCACCGCGGAGATCGACGACGGGCCGCACGGAGCGGGCTGGACGGAGGGCGTCGGCGGCGAGGCGCAGGCGCTCAAGGGCGTGTTCTTCCGCGCCGGCTACGCCTCGTCGTCGTCGATCTCGGGCGGCGACGGCTTCAACGCGATCAGCGGCCTGACGTTCGGCTTCGGGCTCCGCCAACCGCGCTGGTCGCTCGACTACGCGGCGGCGCCGATGGGCGAGCTGGGCAGCGCGCAGAGGTTTTCGGCGGCGTACCGCTGGTGAGCGCGGGGAGCGAACGATCTCGTCGCACGGACGTAAGGAAGTTGAGGCAAGACGGAGTCCGGATCCAAGGAGAGTAACGAATATGAAGAAGCTTCTGATCGCCGTCTCGCTGTGCGCGTTCGCCGGTGCCGCGTCGGCGGCGAACACGGGCGCGTCCGCCGCGCCCGCGACGACCCCAACGACCACGACCAACACCGGCACGTCGACCGCGCCGACCACGGGCAAGAAGAAGACGACGCACAAGGCCGGGAAGGCCGTCAACAAGCAGAAGGCCAAGAAGCCCGCGACGACAAAGACCACGACGACGGCCCCGGCCGCCGCGCCCGCGTCGAAATAAGGCTCAGCGCGAATCGAAGGCGGCCGCGGCGCGGCGCAGCAGGTAGTACTCGTTGCGCGGGCGGTCGTCGCTGAGGGCGGGAGCCGGCGGCAGGGACGCGAGCAGGACGTCCACGGGGATCTCGAGCGAGAGGATGCCCGCGAACTGGCCTTCGGCGTCGAGGCCGCTCGGCGACCATTCCAGGAAGTCGGCGCGCGCCGCGGGCGGCAGGCGGCCGGCCAGTTCGCGCGCCGTGAGGCGCGGGATCGGCTCGTCGCTGGCCAGGATCTGCAGGCCCCCCTTCCCCATGTTGAAGGTCCGCACGAAGCGGAAGGAGGACTTCACCGCGGCGAGATAGGAGCTCAGCAGGTACGGGTCCTGCGCGTCCTCCCAGTACCACTGCTGGAGCACGCCGCCGGCGCCGAGGCGCTCCTTGGCCGCCGCGTAGAACTCGCGGCTGTAGAGCAGGCTGTTGCCCGCGGCCTGCATGGGCGGCGCCGGGTCCAGAGTGATCACGTCGTAGCGCTCGCGCGTGCGCGCCAGGAATCGGCGCCCGTCGTCGATCACGACGCGCGCGAGCGGCGACTTCAGGAGCTCGGGCCCGTCCGCGTGGAAGTACCCGAACAGCTTCGGGACGCTCGGCGACAGCTCGACGACCGTCGTCGGAACGCCCCAGGACAGCGCGGAGCGGAACGTGGTCCCCATGCCGAAGCAGAGGATCAGGACGCTCTTGGGCGGCGAAGACGAGAAGGCGAGCGGCAGATGGGCCATGTTCTTCGTGACGAACTGCATGCGGGTCATCGCGATGCCGTTCACGAAGAGCCGCTTCTCCTCGCGCGCGGAGCCGTACGCGACGACGGTGGCGCCCGAGTCGCGCAGCGTCTCGGTCGGCGGCTTGATGGCGGACGCGAAGTCGCGCGCGAACAGCGCCAGGACCAGCGCGAGAGCGGCCGCCGCCGCGAGCGGTCCGCGCCCCGCGCCGCCGCGCCCGCGCGCGCCCGCGGCGCCCGCGAGCAGGACGAGGAGGAGCGCGGCCTCCGACCAGCGTTCGCTGAGGAACGGAAGCAGCGCGAAGGAAGCCGCGAGCGGACCCAGGATGCAGCCCGCGACGTTCGCCGCGTAGGCCTTCCCGGCCGCCTCCGGCTCGCCCGACGAGTAGGCGTCCACGAGCAGGGGCGTGAGGAAGCCCGTCGCCACGCTGAACGGCGCGACGATGAAATAGAGCCGCAGTATCCCGCCGCCCAGATCCAGCTCCAGCGGGAGGCGCGGGTCGGCGGCGGCGAGCGCGGCGCTCCCGCACAGCCCCGCGACGGCCCAGGCCAGCGCCGAATCCGGCCGCGGAGCCGCGCTGCGGCGATAGACGAAGGAGCCGAGCTCGTAGCTCAGCAGGTACAGCGCGAGCAGGGACGCGAACGCGTAGACGTGGAGGCCGAGGTACGGGATCAGCTGGCGCGTCCACACGACCTCGAGGCCCATGCTGACGAAGCCGGTCAGGAACAGGAGCCCGAGCGCCGATCTCGCCGCCGGAGGATGCTCCGCGTCGCGGGCGCGCGCGGGAGCGGCCGGCCTGCGCCCGCGGCCGAGCCGCGCCCAGCGCCGGCTCAGCCCGTAGGCCGCGAGCGCGAGCGCCGCGTTCAGGGACGCGGCGAACCAGCCCGTCCCGCGGAAGCCGAACAGCTCGACGAGGACGAACGCCGCGACGACGGAGCCGAGCGCCGCGCCCAGGACGTTGGCGAGATAAAGGAAGCTGAACGAGCGCCGCGCCTCGCCCGGAGCGGCCTTGCCGACGGCCGACATCGCCAGCGGGATCGTGGCGCCCATCGCCGCGCACCACGGCAGCAGCGCGAGCGCGATCCACGCGCCCGACGCGGCGAAGCAGGCCGCCGAGCCCCACGCCGCGTCCGTGCGCGCGAGCGCGGCCCCGCCCCGCGCCAGCACGGCCGGCGCGACGAGCCCGCCGAGGCCGATCAACAGCTCGCACGCCGCGTACAGGCGCAGGTCGACGTCCGCGCTCCGCGCGCGCAGGCGCCGCGCCGCGCGCCCGGCCAGCCAGGAGCCCAGCCCGAGCCCGGCCATGAACACCGACAGCACGATCGAGACCAGCGCGGTGTTGACGCCGAAGCGCGCCATCGCCAGCCTCAGCCAGACGATCTCGTAGACCAGGCTGCAGAAGCCCGAGACCGTGAAGAACGCGGCCAGCCAGAGCCGGTCGAGCCTCTCCGCGCGCTTGTCTCCGTGCTCCCGCATACCGCGAGAGTGTACATTCTTGCCGCGCGCTCGGACAAAGTGGGACAATTGGCGCGATGCGAGCGGCGATACGCTGGGTCCTGGACAAGACGCGCCTGCTCGGGCCGGCGCGACGCCTCAAGGGCCGGCTCCTGCCGGCCGACGACTCGTTTCGGCCCTGCACGCCGCACCTGCTGATCGCGGTCTCGCGCGCGCTGCGCCTCACCGCCGAGCGCGGCCTCGCCGAGGGCAGCGACTACCTGGAGTTCGGCGTCTATCGCGGCTTCACGCTCTGGTACGCGTCGGCCTTCGCGCGCGACCTCGGCGCGCGCGACCTGCGCTTCTTCGGCTTCGACTCCTTCGCGGGCCTGCCGCGGCCGGAGGGCGTCGACGCCGCGGGCGAGAGCCAGGCCTTCTACGAGGGCGCGTACCAGGCCACGCGCGCGTCGGTCGAGAAGAATCTCGCGGCGCTGGGGACCGACCGGGAGCGCGTGAGGCTGGTCGAGGGCTGGTACGACCGGACGCTGACTCCGGAGTCGCGCCGCGCGCTCGGCCTGCGGCGCTGCTCGGTCTGCGTGATCGACTGCGACTTCTACGAGTCGACGCGCCTGGCCCTCGAGTTCGCGGCTCCGCTGTTCGCCGACGGATCGATCCTCCTCTTCGACGACTGGGCCGCGTACGGGAACGACCCCGCCAAGGGCGAGCAGCGCGCGTTCGCGGAGTTCCTCGAGACCCACCCGGCCTTCCGCGCCGAGCCCCTGCTCGAGTTCGGCGGCCACGGCAAGGGCTTCACGCTCAAGCTCACGAAAGCCTCATGACGAACGGCGAATTAACCACAGAGACACAGAGACACGGAGAAAGAAAGGGGGAACGACGTTTCTTTTCTCCGCCGTTCTCCGTGTCTCTGTGGTTGATCGCCGTTTTCCGTTCGTCTTTATGACCCCGCGCGTGTCGGTGCTGGTCAACAACCACAACTACGGCCGCTTCCTCGGCCAGGCCCTGCAGAGCGTCCTGGATCAGGACTTCCCCGCCGAGGACTTCGAGATCGTCGCCGTCGACGACGCCTCGACCGACGACTCGCGCGAGGTCCTCGCGCGCTTCGCGCCGCGCGTGCGCGCGATCCTGCTCCCGGAGAACCGCGGCCAGGCCGCCGCCTTCAACGCGGGCTTTTCGGCCGCGCGCGGCGAGATCCTGTGCCTGCTCGACTCCGACGACTGGTGGGACCCGAAGAAGCTACGCCGCGTCGTCGCGCGCTTCGACGCCGACAAGGACCTCGGCTTCGTCCAGCACTGGTGCCAGGAGATCGGCGACGACGGCCGCCCTTTTCCGACGCGCTTTCCCTCCCTGCCGGAGCGCTACTCGGCCGAGGACCTGCTCGCCGGGCGCTGCGTCTTCACCGGCACGACGGGCCTGAGCTTCCGCGCGGCGACGCTCAAGAAAATCCTGCCCGTGCCCGAGGACCTGCGCATCAGCGCCGACGGCTATCTGTACTACTCGCTGCTCGACGGGCCCGCGGGCAACATCGACGAGGTCCTGGCCTGGCGCCGCGTGCACGGAGGCAACCGCTACGCGCACCGCTTCCGCGATCCCGCCAAGCTGCGCGAGCACCGCGCCGTGCTGTCCGCGCTCGATCGCGAGCTCGAGCGCCTGCTCTCCGGCTCCGGCCGCGCGCGCGCCGACGACGCGCGCCGCCGCGCGCGCGCCGAGGCGCTCCTCGAGGACCTCTTCCTCGCGCGCTACGACGGACGCCTCGGGGACGCCTGCGGCTTCTGGAAGGAATCCCTCGGCCAGTACGCGGGGGCGGCGAAGCTCGCGAAAGGCGCGACGCTCCTGCTCGCGCTCGCCTCGCCGGCGCTCTTCCTCGGCCTGCAGTCCGTCTACGCGCGCGCGCGCAACGGCTGAACGGCGACGGAATCAACCACAGAGACACAAAGACGCGGAGAACGGAAGAGAAACGGAACGTCGTTCACCCTTTCTTTCCCCGTGTCTCTGTGTCTTTGTGTCTCTGTGGCTAAAATCCGTTCTCACTCGGCCTCGACGGGCCCCGACGGATCGGGGCGGAAATCGTCGCCGATCAGCCAACTCGGCCACACCGAGTCGTAGTACGTGCAGCGCCGGCAGACGTCCGGAAGGTCGCCGCGCGCGTGGCGCTCGACGAGGTCGTAGAGCTCGGGCCCGCCCAGGATCTCGGCGAGCGGACGCTTCGTGACGTCGCCGATGATCAGCGAGGCCTCGACGTCGCGGCAGGCGCAGGCGTTGACGCGGCCGTCGGCGAGGACGACGGGGCTCGTGAGCAGGCGGTGGCAGGCGCCGTTCTTGACGGGCATCGCGCGCGGCTGGAGGCCCGCGGCCTTGAGCTCCTCGTCCGTGATCTGTCCCGCCCAGCTGTCGTAGGCCGCCATCCAGGTGACGTCGATGAGCCCTTCGCGCTTGGCCGCGAGCAGCTCGTCCCAGAACTCCCCGGCGTTGTTGCCGCGCGGAGTGCGCAGGTTGACCTGCACGCCGAGCGCCTCTCCGGTCCGCCGCTTCGCCGCGATCAGCGCGCGGACGTTGGCGACGACGACGTCGAACTTGTCCACGCCGAACACCTTGCGGTAGGTCTCGCGATCGAAGCCGCCGAACGAGATGTAGACCTTGAGCCGAGGCGCGTAGGCGAGGAGCTTCTCGCCCAGCTCCGGGCGCATGCCGATCGCGTTCGTGAAGAAGTGGAAGCGCCGGATCCCGGGATGCGCGGCGACGGCGTCGAGGCGCTCGAAGAGCTTGCCGTCGGCGAACGGATCGCCGACGATCGGCGTGAGGTCCACCTCGCGGCCGCCGAGCGCGGCGTACTGGTCGACGACGGAGGTGAACAGCTCCATCGGCATGACCTTCTTGGGACGGACCATGTCCGGGTAGGCGCAGAACACGCACTCCGCGTTGCAGATGTTCGTGCCCTCGACGTAGAGCGCGTGCGGCCACGCGCGCACGCCGAGGCGCCGCCCGAGCGGGGAGCGCATGAGCAGGTAGTTGACCAAGGTCTTGCCCCAGATCCAGGCCGCGCCGAGACGGCCGTACAGCCGCGGACCCAGGATCGCGCGCGTGAAGCCCCTCATATTCCGATTCTAGCTTTTTCGCGCCCGACCCCGGCCCGCCGGCCCAAATTGCTATCATACGCCGCGCATGAAGAAGAAGATCCTCGTCGTCGACGACGAGAAGGCGATCCATGCGATCCTGCGCATGTCCCTCCAGCCCGACTACGAGGTCCTCTCCGCGCTCGACGGGATCCAGGGCGTCGCGATGGCCAAGCAGGTCAAGCCCGATCTCGTGATCCTCGATCTTCAGATGCCGGCCGGCGGAGGCAAGTCCGTCTACGAGCGCCTGCGCATGCTCAGCGACACGCTCGCGATCCCGATCCTCGTGCTCAGCGTCTCGACGCCGGCCGAGGTCCTCGCGAAGATTCCGGAGATCGCCGAGGACTGCGTGCTGACCAAGCCCGCCGCCCTGCAGACCATCCGCGACTCCGTCGACAAGGTGCTCGGCGCATGAGCTCCGCCCCCCCGCTGCGGCTCGCCGTCTGCGGCGCGTCCGGCCGCACCGGCTCGCGCGTCGCAGCGCTCGCCGCCGCGGACCCGCGCTTCGCGCTCGTCGCGCGCGTCGATCGCGCCGCCGCCGCCGCGTTCGCGCCCAAGGCGGCCGACTGCGACGCCGTCGTCGACTTCTCTGCGCCCGAGTCCGCCGCGCGCTTCGCCGGGCTGTGCGCGCGCGCGAGGATCCCGTTCGTCACCGGCACCACCGGCCTCACCGACGCGCAGCGCGCGCAGGTCTCCGCCGCGTCGCGCAGGATCCCGGTGTTCGCCGCGCCGAACTTCAGCCGCGGCGTCGCGCTGCTGCTCCACCTCGCGGCCGAGGCGGCGCGGCGCCTGCCGGGCTACGACGCGGCGATCGTCGAGGCCCACCACGCGGGCAAGCGCGACGCGCCGTCGGGCACGGCGCTCAAGATCGCGCGCGCGGTCGCGGACGCCCGCGGCCCGCGGCCGGCCGTCGCGACGTCCTCCCTGCGGCTCGGCGGCGTCGTCGGCGAGCACGCGCTCGTCTTCGCGGGCCCCGACGAGCGCTTCGAGCTCGTCCACCGCGCGGAGTCGCGCGACCTCTTCGCGCGCGGCGCGCTCGAGGCCGCGCTGTGGTGCGCGAAGCGCAAGCCGGGGCTCTACGGCATGAGCGACCTGCTGGGGCTCCCGTGCTGACCCCGGCCGAGCTCTGGCGGCGCTGGACCGCGCTCTTCGAGGACGAGGACCCGAAGGAGCCGCGCTACGACCCGGTCCATCTCGCGGGCGTGCTGATCCTCTGTCTCGTCGCGATCGGCGCGCTGTTCTGGCTGATGTGGACCCTGCTCGTCTACGAGGGCGGGCTCGCGCTCAAGGTCGGCGCGCTCGCCCAGGTCCTGTTCGGCGGCAAGACGCTCGCGGACTTCGGCTGGACCGGCGCCCCCGACCGCGAGGGCGTGTTCGAGGGCTGGCAGGCGAACCTCGCGGCGCTGTTCGTCGCCTGCGGCCTGCTCGCCGCGCTCCACCGCGCGGACCGGCGCCGCGCCAAGCGCGCGCGGTGAAGAGCGTCGAGGCCCTGCTCCTGCTCGGGGCCAACCTCGGCGACCGCGGACGCTCCCTGCGCCGCGCCGCCGCCGCCCTGCGCCGGACGCCCGGCGTGCGCGTGCTCGCGGCCTCGCGCGTCTTCGAGACCGCGCCCGTGGGCCCGAGCGCCCGCCCGTACCTGAACCAGGCCCTGCGCGTCGCGACGACGCGCACGCCGATGGGCCTGCTCGTCGAAGCCAAGACCCTCGAGGCCGAGGCCGGACGCCGTCCCGGCCGCCGCTGGGGCGCGCGCCCTCTCGACGTGGACCTCGTCGCCTACGGCCGCGCGCGCGCGCGCACGCCGTGGCTGACGGTCCCCCACCCGCGCATGAAGGAGCGCGCGTTCGCGCTCGCGCCGCTCGCCGACGTGGCCCCGCGCTGGAGGCTCGACGGCGCGCGCACGATCTCGGCCCTGCTCGCCGCGCTCGCGCCGGACCCGCGCGCCGCGCGCCCGCGCCGCTGAAAAAGAGAGCGCCCCCGCACCTTCCGGGGGCGCTCGACGAATCTTCGGCTTACTGAGCGGGAGCCGGAGCCGCGGCCGGGGCCGGGGCCGGGGCCTGCGACGAGTCGTCGCCGCCCTTGTCGTGATGCTTCTTTTCCTTCCCCTTGTGCTCGTGCTCCTTGTGATGGCGAACGGCGACCCGACAGCCGTCCGAGAGCTTCTTGCGGTTCGTCTTCGAGTTCAGGCACTTCTCCAGGCCGGTGCCGAAGTCCTTGCCCTCGCAAACGCCGCCCGACCCGATCTCGGCCGCGCAGTCCGTCTTGACGCCGTTCTCCCACGCCGCCTTCCTCTTCGCCTCGCGAGACTCCTTCGTCTCCTTCATGGTCTGCGCCCCGGCGTCCGGCTTGGTCCCGGCCATGTCGTCGGCGCGCGCGCCGACCGCCGTGAAAGCCGCGACGGCGACGAACAGCAATGCGATCCGTTTCATGAGTCCTCCCCGATGTGTGCGAATATCGATAATTTTAGAGTAATGAACGGCGCGGTGGGAAGCGCAATCTGAGCGCCGCGTCAGGAGTCGGCGAACTCGAGGGACACGATCCACGCGTGGCCGAGGAAGCCGGGGCGGACCGTCAGGTGCGCCTTCGTGCGGCCTTCATGGACGCCGTCGAACGTCGAAGAACCGACCTCGAAGCTGGGATCGGACACCCCCGGGCCCCACGCCGGGACGTAGACGTAGTAGCTCGTGTGGCGGCCCGACGTGCGGTATTTTCGGACGACCGGCAGGACGAAGCTCTGCGCGGGCGCGAAGTCGAGGAGGCTGTTGACCAGGACGCAGCCGACGTAGCCGAACGGGGCGAAGACCATGACGGAGCCGAGGAGCAGCTTTCCCGCCGCTTTCAGGAACCACGACTTGCCGCGCACGCGCGACAGCACGCCGAGGACGAAGAGCGCGGCCGCGGGCGCGCTGAACTTCAGCGAAGCCGTGAAAAGCTCCACGCCGTCGACGGGCCGCCCCGGGAGGAGGCGATAGAGCATCATCGTCGCGTAGACGGCGACGAAGCCGACGAACAGCCCTTGCCCGGCGTACGCGTTGAACGTCTTCTCGGACCAGCCGTCGGCGGAGAGCGGCGCGGAAGAGGACGCCGGGACGTCGACCGTCAGGGCGCGCAGGGCGGCGGCGGCGGCGCCGACGAAGTCGGCGTTCTCGTCCTTCGGCGAGAACCCCGGCCAGACCGCGGTCGCGTAGCCGTCCTCCCACGTCAGCTCGGCGCAGCCGGCCGCGAACAGCGTCTCGACCGCGGCGCGCTTCGCGGCGTCGGAGAAGAAGGCGGAGGCGAAGGGCTCGTCGTCGCTGTCGATGTGGAAGCGCTCGGCGAAAGCCGGGTCGGGCGTGCGGACCGGCTGCGAAAGGGCGACGCCCTCGACGAGCCGGTCGACGGCGCCCTCGCGGCTCACCTCGAACTGGCCGCGCGCGGGCGCGCGGACGCTCAGCGTGAGCCGCGGGCTCCTGCCCTGGTTCAGGTCCAGGCTGACGCGCGACCTGAGCGCCTGCGCGCGCGCGGCCGCGAGAAAGCCCGAGACGATCCCCTTCTGCCTGCCGCTGAGGACGACGGCGGTGACGATCGAGACGGCGACGATCGCGAGGATGACGCCGACCAGGAGAGGCGCCGTCACCGCGCGGACCTCACGCGGCCGCTCCGGCGTCCGGATTATTGCGAAGGGCGACGAGCCTCAAGTTCTCCGCGTAGAGCTTGATCGAGTGGTCGTCGATGAGCGCCGCGGGGCTCACGAAGAGGACCGCACCGCGGAGGAAGGAGAAGCGGAAGACCAGCGCGAGCAGCGCGCGCCCGAGGGCGGAGCGCAGGCGCTGGAGCAGATTCTCTCCCCAGCCCTTCACCGCGCGCACCTCCGCGCCGAGCAGGAGGTGGCGCACGTCGCCGCTGTCGCAGAAGCGCGACAGCAGGCGCGGCGGCAGGTGCGGGACCACGTCGTCGCCGTTGACGGCCTGGTACAGCGCGACCTTGTAGATCCTCGTCAGGAACTCGACGTTGCCCACGCGCGGACAGCCGAAGGTGTAGCAGGCCGCCAGGCGCTCGCCGAGCTCGGGCGCGAGGCGGAAGCAGGCCAGCACCGCGAGCGCGCCGCCGAGGCTGTGGCCGGCCACGAAGAGCGGGCGGTCGCCGCGCCGCGCGAGGGCGCCGCTCACGTCCGCGCGGACCAGCTCGTAGGCGGCGTCGAAGCCCGCGTGGACGGAGACGCCGTCGCCGAGGTCCCGCGCCGCGGCGTCGAAGTCCGTGATCCAGTTGCGCGCGCTGTCGGGATCGGTGCCGCGGAAGGCGAGGACGTCGAAGTCCTCGCGCTCGGCCAGGAAGCCGCGCGTGTCCGCGGTCTCGTCCGAGCGGCGGAAGTCCGCGACCTGGCGGAAGCCCGCCTGCGCCAGCCCGGCGTCGCGCTCCGGGCCCGCGTCCAGATAGGCGAGACGGCAGAGCACCGCCAGAGCCCAGGCGCGCCGGTCGGAGTACGGGGCGCGCCGCCGCGGAAACCTCAGAAGGCGCGGTTCGCCGAAGTAGACCTCGCCGCCGTTCTTCAGGGCGTGCGCTTCGTGACTTCGATCAGGTGCCAGCCGAACTGGGTCTTGACCGGGCCGTGCACCTTGCCGAGCTCGGCGGTGAACACGACGCTGTCGAACTCGGGCACCATCTCGCCGCGGCCGAACTCGCCGAGCTCGCCTCCGCTCTTGCCGGACGGGCACTTCGAGTGCTTCTTGGCGATCTCGGCGAAGTCGGCGCCGCCCTCGATCTGCTTCTTGAGGTCGTTGGCGGACTTCTCGCTGGGCACGAGGATGTGGCGCGCGCTGGCTCTGGGCATAAGTTCCTCTCGGGACGGATTTCCGCGGATCATATCAATTTGGCTCGCGCCGTCTCCGCATGTTTTATAATGTGATCCATGAAGATGACCCGCCTCCTGTTCCTCGCTCTGCTGGCCGGCTGCGTCCAGGAGGGCGGATACGGCGCTCCCGGGGGCGGGCTGATGGGCGGCCTGGTGCAGGTCCAGGCCGGCCAGCCGGCCGGAGGCATGTTCGTGGCCGCGCCGCGGCCGTCCGGCGGCGGCGCCTTCGGCATGGCGGCCGCTCCGGCCCCGCAGGACGCGCCGGCCCCGCAGATCGCCGCGACCCCGCAGGCCCTGTTCGGCGCGGCCGCGCGCGGCGACGTGGCCGCGATCGACGTCCTGCTCGGTCAAGGCCTGAGCGCGAACGCGCGCAACCCCAACGGCGCGACGCCGCTCCAGCTCGCCGCCGCCGGCGGCTACCTGCAGGCCGTGCAGACCTTGCTCGCCAACGGCGCGGACGTCAACGCCGCCGACAACGCGGGCACGACCGCGTTCGCGGCCGCGACTCTCGGCGGCTACGCGGACGTCGCGCGCACGCTCAAGGCGGCCGGAGCGCGCGACGCCGGCGCCGCGCCCGCGCCGAGCGGCGCCGCGCCGCAGTGGTGGCAGAAGTAGCCATGGCCGACAAGTCCAAGGCCGCGGCCAAAGCCGCTCCGGCCTACGCCGCCGACCGCGCGAAGCCCGTGACCGTCGCCACGCTCCTCGACATGAAGCGCAAGGGCCTCAAGATCGCGATGCTGACCGCGTACGATTATCCCACCGCGCGGATCGCCGAGGAGGCCGGCGTCGACGTCGTGCTCGTCGGCGACTCCGTCGGCATGACCAAGCTCGGCTACGAGAGCACCTTGCCCGTCACGATGGACGAGATGATGCATCACGCGAAGGCGGTCAAGCGCGGCCTGTCGCGCGCGCTGCTGGTCGTCGACATGCCCTATCTCAGCTACGAGCTCGATCCGAAGGAGGCGGCGCGCAACGCGGGCCGCCTTATGAAGGAAGGCGGCGCGCACGCGGTCAAGCTCGAGGGCGGGATGGAGGTCGCGCCGGTCATCAAGGAGCTCTTGAAGGTCAACGCGCCCGTGTTCGGCCACGTCGGGCTCACGCCGCAGGCGGTCAACCGCCTCGGCGGCTACCGCGTGCAGGGGCGCCGCCCCGAGGACGCGGAGCGCATCGTGACCGAGGCGCGCGTGCTCGAGGGCGCGGGCTGCTGCGCGCTCGTGCTCGAGTGCGTACCCGCCGAGCTCGGCCGCGAGGTCACGCGCCGCGTCCAGATCCCGACGATCGGCATCGGCGCGGGCCCGCACTGCGACGGCCAGGTGCTCGTCAGCGACGACCTGCTCGGCCTGACCGAGGGCGGGCCGACGAAGTTCGTCAAGCGCTACGCGGACCTGCGCGGGCACGCCGTCAAGGCGATCGGCGAGTACTGCCGCGAGGTCCGCGACGGGACCTTCCCCGGTCCCGAGCACTCGTTCAACTCCCAGGCATGATCTGGGCCGCCGCCGCGCTCGGCGCCGCCGCGGCGCTCTTCGGCCTGTGCTGGTGGGGCTCGGGCATCGTCATGCACCCGCCCGCGATGTCGCCGATGTGGATCTTCCCGGAGAAGTTCGGCCTGCGCTACGAGCGGGTCTCGTTCCAGACCAAGGACGGGCTCACCCTGCGAGGCTGGTTCCTCCCCTCGCCCTCGGGCGACAAGCGCACCTTGCTGATGTGCCACGGCTGGGGCGACAACAAGGGCGAGCTCCTCAACCAGACCTATTTCCTCAACGAGAGCGCCGGCTTCAACCTCCTCTACTTCGACTTCCGCTCGCACGGCGAGAGCGACGGCGAGATCACGACGATCGGGGGGCTGGAGCGCCGCGACTTCGAGGCGGCCGTGTCCTGGCTCCAGCACGCCAAGCCCGAGCTGTGCGAGCATCTCGGCGTCTTCGGCCTGTCGATGGGCGCGGCCGTCGCCGTCGCCTGCCTGCCCGATCACCCGGAGCTGCGCTGCGCGGTCGTGGAGAGCCCGTTCTCGGACTACCGCGGCGTGGTGCGGCGCTGGACCTGGAACAACCTCCACCTGCCGCACTTCCCGCTGATCGACATCGCGATGTGGATCCTGCGCCTGCGCGTCGGCGACCCGAGCATCGACTCGTTCAACCCCGTCGAGTCCGCGGCCCACATCGCGCCGCGCCCCCTGCTCGTGATCGGCGGCGAGAAGGACAGCCTGATGCCGGTCGACGACGTGACCCGCGTCTTCGACGCCGCGCGCGAGCCCAAGCAGCTCTGGATCGTGCCCGGCGCCTACCACGCGAAGTGCCGCGAGGCCGCCGGGATGGAGTACGAGACGCGCGTCGCGGCGTTCTTCAAGCGCAACCTGTGAGCGCGAAGCTCCCCCCGCTCGTCCGCACGAAGACGGCGCTCGCGGCGCTCGTCCTCGACTGGCGCAAGCGCGGCCTCTCCGTCGGCTTCGTGCCCACGATGGGCGCGCTCCACGCCGGCCACGCCGCGCTCGTGCGCCGCGCCGCGGCCGACAACGACCGCGTCGTCGTCTCGGTCTTCGTCAACCCGCTGCAGTTCGGCCCGAGCGAGGACTACGGCCGCTACCCGCGCGCTCTTCCCGCCGACCGGCGCCTGGTCGGCGCGGCCGGCGCGCACGCGGTCTACGCGCCGGCCGTCTCGGAGATGTATCCGGAGGGCTTCCGCTCGCACGCCGAGGTCGAGGGGATCTCCGAGCTCTACTGCGGGAAGTACCGGCCCGGCCACTTCCGCGGCGTGGCGACCGTCGTGCTCAAGCTCTTCAACCAGGTCCGCGCCGACCGCGCCTACTTCGGCGAGAAGGATTTCCAGCAGGTCGTCCTCCTCGAGACCATGGTCCGCGACCTCGACGTCCCCGTCGACATCGTGCGCGTGCCGACGGTGCGCGAGGGCGACGGCCTCGCGCTGTCGAGCCGCAACGCCTATCTCTCGGAAGACGAGCGCGCGGCCGCGCCGTCCCTGCGCCTGGCGCTGAGGGCGGGCCGGACCGAGGCCGAGCGCCGCGGCGCGACGCCGAAGTCCGTCGCCGCCGCCGTGCGCGCGGCGCTCGCGGGCACGCCGCTCAAGCTCCAGTACGCCGCGGTCTGCGACGCGCTCACGCTCGAGCCCGCGAAGGACTTGAAGGGGCCGCGCCGGCTTCTCGCCGCCGCGTACCTCGGCCGCACGCGCCTCATCGACAACCTCGCGCTCTAGAACGGCGCGGGTCTGAGGAAGGCGCGTCCCCAGGCGCGGCGCAGGGCGTCCGCGTCGACGCCCTGCTGCAGGAGCCGCCCCTCGAGCTGGGACACGGAGCTCAGCTGGTTTCCGGCCAGCGCCTGCCAGATCTTGACGAACGGCGGGCGCGGCTCCTCGGCGGCCACGTTCCACAGGAAGGACATCACGCGCAGCTCGTTGTCCGTGCCGACGCACACCGTCGCGTTCTGGGCGTTGTCCATCGGCCCGATCGGGATCGTGCTTGGGATCGAGCGGATCGGGATGCGCCGCTTCTGCGCGGCGCGCTGGTCCCATTCCTGGAACGGCTCCGCGGTGTCCAGGCCCTGATCGACCCAGGCCCCGAAGAACGAGGCCCAGCCCTCCTCGAGCGCGCCCGAGTCGCCGATGCAGGCCGTCATCTGATGGAACGAGTCGCCGAAGCCCTGCTGGATCATCCCGGCGTGATAGGAGACCGCGTGGCCGAGCTCGTGGCCGATGACGAAGGTCGTGTCGTCGGGCCCGACGCCGACGCGCAGGCCGTTGGTCGCGGCGCCGGCGGCCAATTGGAAGCTCACGCCCTGCGGCCAGGCCGACGGGCCGACCTCGGCGTCGAGCTTCGCCTTCGCCGTCGTCGCGACGCGCCACACGCGCAGGGCCGCGGCCGCGGGGTTCGCGCGCCGGAAGACCAGGAGCGTCCGCGTCCCGCACAGCCCGCGCGCCGAGAGGCGGAAGGCGGGCAGGGGGCCCATCGTGAACGCGGCGTGGCGCAGCTCCGCGCGCGCTGTCACGTCGTCTCCCGCGCCGCAGGCGAGCGCCGCCGAGCCCGACGCGTCGCCGACCGCCTTCGCCCCGCTCTCGGCCGAGAACGCGAGGCTGGGCACGGGCAGGACGTGGTCGCCCTGCTCGACGAGCACGCGCACGATCATCAGCCCGGCGGCGCCGGCCTCGACGCTCGTCTCGTCGGGAGCGAGCGCGCCCTCGTCCGCCGCGGCGGAAGCCGCCGCCGCGAGCAGGGCGAACGCGAGACATCGAGAGAGCGCCGCCATCGCCTCAAGGATAGCCCCGGCTCGTCGAAAAAGGAAGGCCCTCCGGGCTCTCCCGCCGGCCGCGCGGGAAGGCCACTCAGGCATTGCGATTTTTCCGCTCGACCTGCTAACCTTTGGGCCATGGACACCGTGCCCTGTCCCGGCTGCGCCGCTCCGCTCAAGGTCGACCAGGAAGTCTGCGGAGCGTGCCGCCGTCCCCGGGACGAGATCGAGATCGAGCAGGGTCGAGAGTCGCTGCGCGAGCGCGAACGGCTCCGCCGGCGCCGGCCGAGGATCGCGGCCGCCTTGATCCTGGCGGCCGTCGCCGCCGGCGCGCTGTTCCGCGAACGAGCCCGCCTTCTGCCCGCGCTCGCGTCGTCGCGCGCCGAACTCGTCGGACGGGCGGAGGTCGCCTCCGCGCTGAGCCGCTCCGCCCCTCCGAGCCCGGTGCCGCCGGCGGGACTCGCCGCGATGCTGGTCCAGATGTCGGGCGCATCTCAGGACAAGCCCGCCCCGCGCGACGACGAGGGCGAGAAGGACCTGCCCCTGCCGCTCTTGGAAGCGACGCGATGGGCCGTCTACGGGCGCGTCTACGATCTGCTCACTCTGCGCCCCGTTCCCAACGCCAAGCTCAATTTCATGGCCCAGACCAAGGACGGCCCCTCCGGCGGATACAGCACGCAATCCGACGAGTATGGGCGATACTTCGTCAAGCTGACGCATCTCGTCGAAGGCTCCTATGAGATCCGGAGCTCGAATCCCGCCTACACGGCCACCGTGTTCTACGAGATCGACATCCCGTACGCGCGCCTGCCCCCGCAGGAGCGCCGGGACCTCGTCCGCAGCGCGCAGGACGGAGACGTGGCTCTTCCCGCATTGAACGAGGTCGCCGACGAGACTTACGTGCGCCGCGACCTGTACTTGGCGCCGCACCGCTGAACGCGCCGAACGATTTGACGGGGCGGGCCGGATCCGCGGGTAAAGACCCGGCGGCGCGCGCGAGCCCCATGATAGAATGGGCTCCATGCCGACTCGAATCCTCGCGCGCGCCCCGCGGAGCGACTGGCGCCGCGAGGCGCTCGCCGGACTGACCACGTTCTTCACGATGTCCTACATCGTGGTGGTCAACCCGGCCGTGCTGTCCGGCTCAGGCACGGGCATGCCTTTCGGCGGCGTGCTGACCGCGACGGTCCTGCTCTCCTTCGCGATGACCTTGCTGATGGGGCTGTACGCGGACCTGCCCTTCGCGGTCGCGCCGGGCATGGGGCTCAACGCGTTCTTCGCGTACTCGGTCGTGCTCGGTCGGCACGTGCCGTGGCCGGCGGCGCTCGGCGCGGTGTTTTGGGCCGGAGTGCTGTTCGTGCTCGTCTCCGCCACGCCGGTGCGCGCGCGCCTGGCCGAGGCGATCCCGGACGACCTGCGCGCGGCCTCGGCCGCGGGGATCGGGCTCTTCCTCGCCTTCATCGGGCTCAAGAACGCGGGCTTCATCGTCGCCGATCCCGCGACCTTCGTGCGCCTCGGCGACCTCGACCGCCGGGTGGGCTTGAGCCTGCTCGGCGGACTGCTCACGGTCTACATGATGCGGCGGCGCAGCGCGTTCGCGTTCCTCTCCGGGATCTTCGCGGTGACCGGCGCGGCCTGGGCGCTGGGCCTGGTCGCGGCGCCGGCCTCGGCGTTCTCTCCGCCCGACTTCACGAGCGTGTTCCTGAAGCTCGACGCGCGCGCGGCGCTCGCGCCCGCGCTGTGGTCCACGGTCGCGGTCTTCTTATTCACGGATCTCTTCGACTCGATCTCGACCTTCGTCGGCGTCGCGCACGCGACCGGCCTCGTCGACGAGCGCGGCAGGCCGCTGCGCCTGCAGGAGGGCCTGCTCGTCGACGCGTTCGCGACGCTCGGCGCCGGATTGGTCGGGACGTCCTCGGGAACCGCGTACATCGAGAGCGCCTCCGGCATCGAGATGGGCGGGCGCACGGGGCTCACGGCCGTGTTCGCGGCGCTGTGCTTCCTGCCCTGCTTTTTTCTCGGGCCGCTGGCCGCGATGGTGCCGCCCTACGCGACGGCGCCGACGCTGGTGATCGTGGGCGCGCTGATGTTCCGCAGCATCAAGCACGTGCGCTTCGCGGAGATCGAGGACGCCGTGCCCGCCTTCCTGACCGCCGCTCTGATCCCGCTGACCTTCTCGATCACGCAGGGCCTGCTCTGGGGCTTCGTCTCGCACGCGTCGCTCTACGTCCTGGCCGGGCGCGGCCGCGAGCTGCCCGCCTCGCGAATCGTCGTCGCTCTGCTCGCGGCCGGCCTGCTCGCCGCCGAGCACGCGCGCTGGTGACGGCGGCCGTTCAGCGGCCGAACCCGAAGTGGAAGGCGATGGTGAAGTAGGGATTCAGCCGCGGCGACGTCGACGTGACGGGCCCGCCCGTGGAACTCACGCTCGTCGTCGGCGAGCCGTAGGTCCCGCGCGGCTCGACGCTCAATCCCGCCGCGAACACGACGCCGAACTGGAACGACCGGCTCAGCCACGCGTCCGTGCCGAGGGCCGCTTCCGCGAAGCCGCCCTTGAAGCCGCCGGCGCCGACCGACTCCGCGCCGCCGCGCAGGCCCAGCCAGTCGTACCGCGGCACCGGGTAGTACGGCCCCTCGTCGCCGGTCGTGCTCACCTCCGCTTCTCCTTCGTGGAAGGTGTAGCGCGTCTCGCCGCCGATCCGGCGGGTTCGGGGCAGCGCGTCCGTGCCGACGTTCCAATCGGCGTTCTCCTCGACGAAGCCGCCGAGATAGGTCGTCTTGGTCGGGCGCTCGCCGACCCCGACCTGCAGGCCCAGCATCGAGAAGACCGGGCCGGGCTTCGTCGCGATGTAGCTCATCGGGACGCGCAGATCGAGCGACCAGGCGCCGGCGTGCGGATGCGGGGCGTGGGGAGTCTTCGGCGCGGCCGCGGGAGCCGCCGCGGCGGCTTCGGCCGGCGCCGGCTCGCGGGCCGTCCCCGGCTCCTTCTGCTCGGCGATGTCGCTCCACGCGAAGCGCCGCGTCTCTCCGGTCGCCAGCTTGATCGTGACGTGGTCGTTGGGGACGGATTCGACGAGGTCGCCCTGAAAGATCGAGCCGTCCTTGAGGACGACGTAGCGCTGCGCCGGGCCGGCGGCCCGCGCCGCGGCCGCCGTCAGCCCCAAAACCAATGCCCCCAAGACCGCGAACCTCCGCACGGGTGAAGTGTAGCGCGTTTTCCGCCGCCGTCAAGGCCCGCCGTCGTCCGGGTTTGCTAGATTGGGGAGGCGATGAGGACGACCGCATGACGCCGCTCTTCTTGACGGCCGCGCTTCTCCTGGCGCCGCGCGCCTTCGCCGCCGACGCCGGCGAGTCCGTCCCGCCAGGCGAGGCTGAGGCGATCGCGCAGATTACGGCGCTGATCGAAGGCACCGTCGCCAAAGATCAAAAAGAGACCGGAAGCGCGCACCGCGACGCGCACGCCAAGACGCACGGCTGCGTGAAGGCGAAGTTCCAAGTGAGCAGCGATCTCCCCCCGGAGCTGCGGCAGGGGATTTTCCAGCCCGGCCGCGCGTACCGCGCCTGGATCCGCTACTCGAACGGCGCCGGTCGCGCCGCGAAAGATTCCGTGAAGGACGCCCGCGGGATGGCGATCAAGCTCCTCGACGCGCCCGGGCCCAAGCTCGCCGACGACGAGAAGGCGACCCAGGACTTCCTGCTGATCAACGCGCCTTTCTTCTTCGTGCGGAACGCGGCCGACTACGTCGACTTCACCAAGGCCGCGGCGGCCGACAAGCCGCTTTCTTTCTTCTTCCGCGGCTTCAACATCTTCCGCTGGCGCCTCCACGAGCTGCACAACGCCATGGTCTTGATCGGGAAGAAGACGGCCGATCCGCTCGCGATCCGCTATTGGTCGGTGACGCCGTACCTGCTCGGCGAGACCGGTCCCGTGAAGTATTCCGCGCGCCCCTGCGCGCCCGTCGCCGCGGCCAAGCCGGACAAGAAGAACCCGAACTTCCTGCGCGACGCGATGTCCGCGCGGCTCAAGAACGGAAGCGCCTGCTTCCAGTTCCTCGTCCAGCTCCGCGCCGACCCCGCGAGCGAGCCCGTCGAGGATCCGACGATCGAGTGGAGCGAGAAACGCTCTCCGTTCCGCCCGGTCGCGACGATCGACATCCCCGCGCAGAGCTTCGCGAGCCCGGAGCAGCAGAAGTTCTGCGAGGACCTCTCGATGAACCCGTGGCACTCGGCGCCGGAGCACCGGCCGCTCGGCGGGATCAACCGCGCGCGCCGAGTCGTGTACGAGAGGATCTCGAAGCTCCGTCACGATTTAAACGGCTCCGCCCGCGCGGAGCCGACCGGCGACGAGACGTTCCCGGACTGACGCGCGCCCCCCTCGGGCTCATGATAAAATGGGCCCCATGCTGACCATCGTTCTCGCGCTGGCCGCCGCGGCGCTCGCCGCGCTGTTCGTCCACGACCGCTGGCTCTCGGACGACAACGTGCTGCGCAACTTCCCGGTGCTCGGCCACATGCGCTACCTGCTCATCGAGATCGGCCCGGAGCTGAGGCAGTACATCGTCGCGAGCAACCACGAGGAGCTGCCGTTCAACCGCGAGGAGCGCGACTGGATCTACCGGTCCGCGCGCGGGGAGAACAACTACTTCGGCTTCGGCACCGACGACCAGGTCTACGGGATCGGCTATCCGATCATCAAGCATTCGGTGTTCCCGTACGGCGAGGTCGGCTTCGCCGGCTCGATCCACGACACGCTGCACACGGTGCCCTGCGCGAAGGTCCTGGGCGAGACGCACGGCCGCGCGAAGGCGTGGCGGCCGCCGTCCATCGTCAACGTCTCGGCGATGAGCTTCGGCGCGCTCGGCGCGCACGCGATCGAGGCGCTGAACCGCGGCGCGAAGGAGGCCGGCTGCTTCCACAACACCGGCGAGGGCGGGCTCTCGCCGCACCACAATCACGGCGCCGACGTGATCTACCAGATCGGCACCGGCTACTTCGGCTGCCGCGACCAAGCCGGCCGCTTCTCCATGGACAAGCTTCAGGAGACGCTCGCGCGCTGTCCGACCGTGCGCGGGATCGAGCTCAAGCTCTCGCAGGGCGCCAAGCCCGGCAAGGGCGGCGTGCTCCCGGGCCACAAGGTCACCGCCGAGATCGCCGCGATCCGCGGCGTCGAGGCGGGGCGGGACTGCATCAGCCCGAACAGCCACACGGCGTTCCACGACGTGCGCTCGCTGATCGATTTCGTCGAGACCGTCGCGAAGGCGACGGGCCTGCCCGTCGGCATCAAGTCGGCGGTCGGCCAGCTCGTCTTCTTTCAAGAGCTCGCCGTCGCGATGCGCGAGACCGGCAAGGGCCCCGACTGGCTCACGATCGACGGCGGCGAGGGCGGCACGGGTGCTGCGCCCTTGACCTTCGCCGATCATGTCTCGCTCCCCTTCAAGATCGGCTTCACGCGCGTCTACAAGACTTTTCTCGACGAGAAAATGGCCGACCGCGTGACCTGGATCGCGAGCGCGAAGCTGGGCTTTCCCGACCGCGCGATCGTGGCCTTCGCGCTCGGGGCCGACATGATCAACGTCGCGCGCGAGGCCATGCTCTCGATCGGCTGCATCCAAGCACAGAAGTGCCACACCGACCTGTGCCCGACCGGCGTCGCCACGCACAGCGCGTACCTGCAGCGCGGCCTGAAGCCCGAGCTCCAGTCGAAGCGCTTCGCGCGCTTCTGCCAGTCCTTCCGAAACGAACTGTTGGCCGTGACCCACGCCTGCGGCTACGAGCACCCGAGCCAGTTCACCAGCGACGACGTCGAGCTCAGCGCGGGGCCGGCGAAGTTCTCGACGCTGCGCGAGCTCTACGGCTACGCGCCCGAGCGCCGCTGGAGCGGCATCCCGGACTGGGGCGGCCGCTCATGAGGCCGCGGTCTTCTCGTACTCGCGGATCGCGGCGAGGACCTGCGCGCCGAGCCTGACGCCGGAGCGCGGCGACATGCGCAGGCGGAAGGTCTTGCGCGCGCCGGAGACGGGATCGCGCCTCTCGATCAGGAACAGGAACAGCCCCTCGGAGATGCCGGGAATCCCGCGCTCGTAGGTGAACGTCATGCGCGAGCCGCCCCAATTGGTCTTCCGTCTCTTGATCGGCATGCCTTCACCTTACCAAAACCGACGCGCGACGCGCGATTGACAACCTCCCCCCCTCAAGGCTAACATAGGCCCGCGATGACCCCCGCAAAGGAAGCCGCCGTCGCCGAAGCGCGGCCCGACAAGCCCGCCTACAAGCGCCAGCAGTACTGGGTCGACGCGCCGCTCCAGCTGCAGATGGTCGGCTACGTGCTCGTCCTCGTCGCGGTGAGCCTGGGCCTGACGGCGTTCAGCGTCTTCGCGGGCCTGCAGGAGTCCTCGCGGCAGTCCCAGCAGCTCTTCCACTCGCTCGAGTGGATCAACGACAACCTGCGCGCGCCGCTGCTCCTGGCCTCGGCGATCTCGCTCCTCGCGAGCGGCCTCCTGACCTTGTTCTGGTCGCACCGCTTCGCCGGCCCCCTGCGCGTGCTCGCCGCCGGCATCGCGCGCATGCGCCACGGCAACCTCGGCGTCCCCGTGCGCGTGCGCGGCACCGACGCCCATCAGGACCTCGCGCGCGAGTTCCAGAACATGCAGATCGAGCTCGGCAAGATGATCGCGGCCGACCGCGAGAAGATCGCGGCCGCGGTCGAGGAGCTCGAGGCCGCCGGCAAGCTCCTGCGCGACGGTCCCGCGCACGAGCACATCGCGAAGGCCCTCTCGCGCCTGCGCCACGCCTGCGCGCAGTACCACCTCTAAGGGCCCCTCAGTCGCAGAGCCGCTTCTTTCCGAGGCGGTGCAGCCACTCGACGAGCGGCGCGAAGTCCGAGGCCGTGCGCGGCTCGCGGGCCTGGCGCGAGGCGAAGGCGAGCAGGTCGTTGAGCGCGCGCGCAACGTCGGGGTCGCCGCGGCGCTCGGCGGCGAGGGCGACGGCCTCGATCGCGACGACCGGGCTCTGGTCGCGCAGGCCCGCGATCAGGCGGCGCTTGAAGTCCGCCCACGGCTCCGCCGCAAGGCCGGCCAGCGCGAGCTCGCGCTCGACCGGATCGTCCGAGCGCGACAGCTTCTCGAGCGCGGCGCGCACGCGCGGCGACAGCGGCCGCGAGGCGAGCTCGCCGACCAGCCGCGCGCGCTCCAGACCGACCGCCTCGCCGACCGCCGCGACGAGCGCCTCGGGCTCCAGCGCCGAAGCCTCGCGCCCGCGCCGCAGGCCCTCCTCGGCGGGCGACGGCGGCGCGGCCTCGGCGGCCGGAGCCGCGGGGCCCGCCGCCTTCTCGCCGCGCACGAACAGCGCCGTGCGCTCCGAGGAGCTGACGGTCTCCGCGTAGCGGTAGACGGTCAGGCCCGCGCGCAGGAGCGCCGGCGGGATCGGCGCGCTCGACGGGATCATCGCGTAGGCGACGTCGGAGAGCCCGACCGGCCCCCAGATCTGGGCCTCGCAGTAGTTCCCGCACATGTTCTCGTCGCCGGCGCGCCGGCGGTACGACACGGTGCGCGGAAGGACGGGATTGCCCGGGCCGCCGGGCTCGAAGAGGCCGGCGGTCCGCGAGAAGTCCAGGCTGTCCGCGTAGGTCCACGTCGCGCGCGCGGCGGCGGCGGGCGCGAGCACGAGGGCGACCGTGCCGTAGCGCGTCGGCAGGCGGAACGAGCCCATCTTCGGCCCGCGCGCGCTCAGGATCGCGTACTTCGGCAGGAGGGCGCGGCCGCGCGCGTCGTAGGGCAGGCGCAGCATCGCGAGCTCCTGCTCGGCCTCGTAGCGCGCCATCGGGCGCGCGTCGCCGCCGCTCGTCGTCGTCTCGTGCTGGTTGCGCAGGCCCTCGCGCGCGATCGAGTCCAGCGCCTCGGGCGGGACCATGACCACGAACTCGTAGCCGCCCGCGAGCGGCGCCGCGCCCACGATCTCGCCGGCCTCGTCGCACTCGCGCCGGATGCGCGCCACGAGCGCCGTCGCGACCGCGCGCAGGTCCGCCTCGCGCAGCTCGTCGGAGGAGATGTAGAAGCGGTGCCGGAGCTCGGCCTCCTGCGCGCCGGCGGAGCCGGCGCACGCGCAGAAGAGCAGGGCCGCGAGGACTGTTCTCATCGTCCGGATTATAGCCATTCCGGATAGGACCCTTGTCCCGCCGAAAAAGGGACCCTGGACCCATAGGGACGGCGAGACGCGCTGGTATCCTTTATATATGAACAGAACGCCCCTCCGTTCCATGCGCCCCGCCCTGTCCATGCTCCTCGCCCTTCTCGTCCCGGCGTCGACGGCCGCCCCGGCCGCCGCCCAGGTCGTTCCCATCTCCGCCGCCGCCGGCGCCGCGGCCTCCGCTTCCGGCGCGGCCGCCCTGGCGCCTCGCGCCTCGAGCCGCCTCTCCTTGCCCGCGTCCCCGCTCGCGACGCTGTCGGCCGTGAGCCTCTCCGCGCCTTCGGCCCCGTCCGCGGCAGCCGTCTCCGCTCCCGCCGCCGCGCTCTCGGTCGCGGCCCCCTCCGCCGCCGCTCCCGCCGCCGTCGCCGCTCCCGCAGCCGCCGTCTCCGCCCCCGCGGCGTCGCCCGCGGCCGCGGCCGACGCGGCCGTGATCGCCCCCGCCGCCGCCCTCGCGGCGTCCGCGCCCGCGGCCTACGCGGCCGAGGAGATCGCGAACGTCCCGGAGGCCGGCGCCCCCGCCGCGCGCGAGACCTCCTCCGCGCGCTGGACCGGCTTCTTCGACGGCCTCGCGTCCCGCCGCGCGCTCGCGGACGTTCCGGCCGCCGACGCCGTCGACGCGCGCGGGTTCCGCGGCGGGCCCGCCGCCCTGTCCGCCGCGACGCCGCGCTCCGGCGCCGTGAACGCGGCGACGCCGATCAAGCCCAAGATGCGCGCGCCGTCTCGCGCCTTCGGCGGCGTCGCCGTCGCCGCCGCCATCGCCCTGCTCGTCCTCGCCGTCCCGTCCTTCGCCTTCGCGGCCGGCCCGACGATGTCGATCACCGCCGCGAGCACCACCTCTCTCCTCGCGGGTCTGCACCCGGCCGCGAGCGCCGTCGGCGCCGTCGCCGGCGCGATCTACGGCATGTTCGCCGCGCGCGCCAAGGACGGCTCGGCCGCCTCGAGCGGCGACGTCTTCGCCTCGATCCTGCGCTACGGAGTTCTCGGCGGCGCCGGCGTCTACATCCTGTTCGACCTGACCGGCCTGGCTTTCGGCAGCGTGCTCGGCATCAATCCCCTGTCCACGGGCGTGGCCACGGCCGCCCTCGGCCGCACCGCGTTCCAGGACAAGTTCTCCGATCCCGCGACGACCTCCGCCGACCGCATCCTCGGCGCGTTCCCCGCCGTCGCCGCGACGTTCGGCCTCAGCGTCGCGACGATCTCCGCGCTCGCCGTCGCTCCCGCGCTGACCCTGACGGCCGTCGCCACCGGCGCGATGGGAGCCGTCGGCGTCCTCTCCGCTCTCTACGCCGCGCTGTACGCCCCCGGCCGCTCCCCGGCCGACGGCCCCGCGCGCATGGCCAAGGGCTTCGTCCTCCAGGCGCTGATGGCCGGGCTCGCGCTCTCGCTGTCGAGCGCGTGGCTGGTCTGGCCCTTCGCCGCGATGTCCGCCGCCGGCTTCGCGCTCGTGCTGTGGACGGTCGCGCGCGAAGTCTGGTCCCTGCGCGCCCGCCTGCAGACCCCGGCCAAGCCGTAACGGATAGAACCACAGAGACACAGAGACACGGAGAACGAAAGGGTTAACGCCTTTTCTTTTCTCCGACGTTCTCTGTGTCTTTGTGTCTCTGTGGTTTATTTCGGCGCGGAGCCTTCGAGCATCGGCGCCAGGATCTTCTCGGCGCGCGCGCGCACGCGCGGATCGGCCATCGGCTCGCGGACCTTGCCCGCGCAGAGCTCGCGGTACGGGCGGCCGAGGTCGCGCGTCAAATGATAGGCGACGAAGAGCTCGGCCGCGTCCTCGGCCCACGTGCGCGCGCCGTAGAACGAGGCGAACGGCGAGCGCACCAAGCCCGCGCAGGCCGCCGGCGCGCCGGAGGCCGGGAGCTCCGGGGCGCCGAAGCCGTAGAAATGGAGGCGGACGCGCTCTGGAAAATCGTATTCCTTCAGGGGCGTGAAGTACTCCTTCCAGACGTCCCAGGCCCCGTCGCGCTTCACCCCTAATCTCTTGGCCATCTGCGGATCGGTGTAGGGAGTGAGTCCGCGCGCGAAGTCGAAGGCGTGCGTGCACTCGTGCGCGACGGTGTAGACGATCCCGCTGCCGCCTTCGCCCGCGTCGACGGACACGTCGACGGGGCCCATGAACGGGCTGCGCTCGCGCGCCGTCAGGAGCTCGGAGAGCGTCTCGTGGAATCCCGCGGGGTTCAGGACCATGGTGACGTAGGTACGGCTCGACGCGTCGAGCACCCAGCTCGTGATGCCGTTGCCCTTGAGGTTCGAGACGAAGTAGAACGCGATCAGGCGCTCGCGCAGGACGTCCTTCAGGCGCGGCGGCAGCCCGTCCAGCGCGGCCGCGAAGTCGCGCCGCTCGGACGGAGTCGGGGAGTAGACCGCGTACCGCGGGACCTTGTCCGCCTCGCGCCACCTCGCGAGCAGCCAGTCCGGCATCGGCGCGACGCGAGCGGCGAGCGGACGCGACGCGTCGAAGTCGTAGGTCGACAGCGCGTGCGGGTCTCCCGGCGGAGAAGCCGCGGGCGGCGCGGCGGCCGCGGCGGAGACGGATGCGAGCGCGGCCAACAGCGGCGCCCAGGCGGCCACGGCTTCAGTGCCCGATCTTGTCGAGCAGATTCTTCGCGTCGGCGAGGTCTTCGGGATACGCGGCGGGATCGTCGGGGTCCTTCATGTCGACGACCGCCTTCAGCGTCTTGACCGCGTCGTCCGTGCGGCCGAAGTGCCGGTAGTACTCGGCGAGCTTCACGTAGTTGCTGGTGTACCGCGGCGACAGGCGCACCGAGGCCTCCAACTCCTCGACGGCCTTCTTCTTGTCGCCGCCGGCGAAGCCGGGCACCTGCCACAGGATCTCGCCCAGAACGCGGTGCGCGCCGCCGTGGTTCTGGTCGATGCGCAGGACTTCGGCCATCTCGCGGCGGATCGGCTTGATGAGGAACAGGGAGTTCAGGATGCCCTGCGTCTCGCCGCGCCGACCTTTGCCGACGCCGAGCCAGTAATGAGCGTCGACGTCGTTCGGGGCCAGAGTCGTCGCGCGCTCGAGGACCTTTTCCGCCTCGACGTAGTCGGAGAGACGCTCCGCTTTCTTCTCCTTTTTCTCGCCGCGGCGGATCAGCGCGCGCCCGCGCCGCCACAGGAGCGCCGCGTCGTCGGGCGTCGCCGTCAGCCCCGCGTCCAATTGCGCGATGTCCGAGGCCAGGTTGTCGCCTTGGTCGCGGTGGAAGTAGAGCCGGTCGAGCTCCGCGTAGTCGGGCGCGGCGGCGCGCGCCGGGGACGCGGACAGCAGGGACGCGAGGGCGAAGGCGGCGATCACGGGTACATTCCGCGGATCGCGGCGGCCTTGCCGAGGCGGCGCAGGCCGACCATGAAGGCGGCGGTGCGCATGTCGACCTTTTCCTTAATATGCAGGTCGTAGACCTCGGTGAACGCGCCGATGATGATGTCCTGCAGGCGCGCGTTGATCTCCTTCTCGCTCCAGAAGTAGGACTGCATGTCCTGCACCCACTCGAAGTAGGAGACGGTCACGCCGCCGGCGTTGGCCAGGATGTCGGGAACCAGGATCACGCCCTTCTCGTTGAGGATGCGGTCGGCGTCGTTCGACGTCGGGCCGTTGGCGCCCTCGACGATGTACTTGGCCTTGATCTTGTCCGCGTTGGCGCGCGTGATCGTGTTCTCCATCGCGGCCGGCACGAGGATGTCGCAGGGCAGCTCGAGGAACTGGTCGACGGGCACGTGCTCGGCCTTGCCGTAGTCGGCGACGGACTCGTGCTTCTCGCGGTAGTTCAGGATGTCGTGCAGGTCCAGGCCCTTCGGGTCGTAAAGCCCGCCGCTGACGTCCGAGATGCCTACCACGCGGCAGCCGTGCTCGGCGAAGATGTTCGCGGCGTTGGAGCCGACGTTGCCGAAGCCCTGGACGATGATCGGCGCCTTGCGCAGGTCGAAGCCGCGCCGGGTGGCGAGCTCGCGCGTCACGTAGAACACGCCGCGGCCGGTCGCCTCGCGGCGTCCCAAAGATCCGCCGATCTCGAGCGGCTTGCCCGTGACCACGCCCGGGCACGAGTAGCCGATCGTCATCGAGTAGGTGTCCATGATCCAGGCCATGACCTGCTCGTTGGTGTTCACGTCGGGGGCCGGGATGTCCTTGTCCGGCCCGATGATGATCGAGATCTCGGCGGTGTAGCGCCGCGTCATGCGCTCGAGCTCGCCCTTCGACATCTTCTTCGGGTCGCAGATGATGCCGCCCTTCGCGCCGCCGTACGGCAAGTTCACGACCGCGCACTTCATCGTCATCCAGAACGAGAGCGCCTTGACCTCGTCGAGCGAGACCTGCGGGTGGTAGCGGATGCCGCCCTTGGCCGGGCCGCGGTCCATGTTGTGCTGGATGCGGTAGCCCTCGAAGACCTCGACGCGGCCGTCGTCCATCTTGACCGGCACAGAGACCGTGAGGATGCGCTTGCAGTGGCGCAGGCGCTCGAGAGCGAACGGCTCCAGCTTCATCGCCTTGCCGGCGCGGTCGAGCTGCTCCATCGCCTGGCGCCAGGGATTTTCCTCGTGCGCCTCGGCGCGCTCGACGGGCTTCGTCGCGACGGGGACGGCGGGAGTCTTAGAGTGGGTTTTAGTGTCCATGGCCGATTCTATCATGTCGACGAAGGGAGTCAACACCCCCGAGACGGCGAAAGCGCCGGACGAACGGACCCAGACTTGATATTATGGCGGAAGTGAGCGAAATTCGCGTTGGAGGCCCCACGATGAAGACTCTCCTGTTCCTGGCGATGGCGGCGGGACTGGCGGCGGCGCGCGCGAGCGCGGCCGAGCCGGCGGACGCCAAGGCGTACACGCAGAGAGGATTCGAGAAGCACCTCCAGGGCGACGAGAACGGAGCTCTCGCCGACTTCGACAAGGCCCTCGCGCTGGACCCGGCGAGCGTCGAGGCCTATTTCGACCGCGCGAACGTCAAGAGCATGAAGTTCGACTACGCGGGAGCCGTCGCCGACTACACGAAGGCCGCCGACCTCTACGGCAGCGGCCCCGAGCTGGCCCGCCCGAAGCGCGCGAACCTCTACCTGGCGCGCGCCCAAGCCAAGGCGCTGAAGCGCGACTACGACGGCGCGAGCGCCGACTACGCGAAGGTCCTCGAGCTCGACCCGAAGAACATCCGCGCCTATTTCCAGCTCGCCGACCTGAGCGCTCAGAAGCGCGACTTCCCGTCCGCGATCGCCGACTACACGAAGGCGATCGCGCTGGACCCGAAGAACTCGTTCGCGTTCTCCGGCCGCGGGATCGCGGAGGACGCGATGGGCGGCCACGACGCCGCGATCGCCGACTTCGACAAGGCGCTCGCGCTCGACGGCAAGAGCGCGAACGTGCACATGTCCCGCGCCGGCGCGAAGGCGAGCAAGGGCGACCGCGCCGGCGCCCTCGCGGACTTCGACGCCGCCATCAAGCTGGAGCCGACGTCCTCGCTCGACTACGTCTTCCGCGGGCGCGCGAAAGGCTCCTTCGGCGACTACGACGGCGCCGTCGCCGACTACGCGAAGGCACTCGAGCTCGACCCCAAGATGGCGCTCGCCTACGTCTACCGCGCGACCGAGCGCTACGACCGCCAGGCGTGGGCGCCGGCGCTCGAGGACTACCGCAAGATCTGCGCGCTGACGCCCGAGCACCAGAGCTACGCGCGCCTGCGCATCTGGCTGATCCGCGCGCGGACCGGCGAGCGCGCGCAGGCCGACGCGGAGCTCTCGGAGTTCCTCGCGCAGAAGCCCGCTCCCGGCCAGGAGTGGCTCGGCGAGGTCGGCCGCTTCCTGCTCGGCAAGACGACCGAGGAGGCCCTCCTCGCCTCCGCCGCGTCCAGCGACGCGGAGACCGACAAGACGCGCAAGACCGCCGCCTACTTCTTCGCCGGGACCAAGCGCCTCATCGACGGCGACAAGACCGGCGCGCTCGAGCGCCTCAAGATGACGGCCGCGAGCGGCGCGAAGGGCAAGCAGTCGTACCGCAGCGCGGCGGCCGAGATCCAGCGGCTCGAGCGCGGCAGCTAGGCGGCTCCCGCGCGGGCGTCAACGGCCCTTCTGGTCGCGCCGCGCCTCCTGGGCGGCCTGGACCTGGAGCTCGTCCAATCGCCTCTGCCGCGCCTGCTCCGCGGCCGCCGCGTCGGCGTCCTGGCGCGCGCGCAGCTTTCTGGCCTCGGCCTCGCGCGCGGCCGTCAGGCGGTCGTCGCGCTTCCGCGCCTCGGCGGCGAGGGCGTCCAGCGCGGCCTTCTGCTCGTCGGCGCTCTTCGCTTTCCATCCCGCCGATTCGACTAGGGCCCGCCGCTTCGCGGCGTATTCCTTGAGCAGCGCCTGCCGTTTCGCCGCGTACTTGCGCGCCAGCGGGCTCAGCCCGGAGTCGGAGGATCGGGCGGGCGGCGCGTCCGTCTTGGGCTCGGCCCCGGCGGCGCTCGCGGCGGCGAGAGGAAACGCCGCCAGGAAGGCGAGAAGCGGAGCGATCATGCGCTTCATAATGCATCACCTCCCACTAATAGATGATACCCCCTCCGCCGCCCCGACGCCACCGAAAAGAGCGCGCACACCCGCCTTGACAAAGATCGGGATTACGCATAAAGTCACGCCATGCGCCGCCCGCCGCTCTCGCTCGCGTTCGGAATCGTCGCAAGCATCGGGCTGAGCGGCTGCGCCGCGGCGAGGCCGGCGCGGCCGCCGGAGACGGACGGGAAGCTCGCGGTCGAGGACGTGATCCCGCTGACCGCCGGCAACATGCGCGGGCACGAGATGCTCTTCAACGAGGGCTGGTACGTGGTCAGCTCGAGCGCGAAGGCTCTCGAGTACGCTCGAAAGAATTCGATCGTCTCCTCGCGCGAGGCGATCCGGGAGGCCTTGCGCGACGCGTCGCGCCGGACCGCGGAGCTCGGCCGGTCCGTCCCCGCCGATCTGGCGGACTACGAAAGAACGCGCGTCGACATCGCGTCCGCGACGGCGATGCGCACGGCCGCGATCCGGGAGGCGTCCCGCGCGAGCGCCCAAGACGAGTTCGCGTACGCCGAGGACAACTTTAAGCTGGCCGCGGCGCCTTTCGTGCGCGGCAGCGTCTCGGTCGCCCGGCGCACTGAGGAGGACCGGCGCGCGCTGATGAGCCTGCCCGGCGGCTATTTCGCGGACCTCAAGGGCGACTTCAGCGACCTGTACGACAAGGCCGCGGCCGCGCGCGAGCGCTTCGCCGCGAAGATCTCGCCGGCGTGGGAGGAGTCCTTCCGGCGCGCGAGCCGCGACTTCAAGGCCGAGTACGACAAGTCCGGCGAGGCGCCCAACTCGCTGCTGGCGCTGGGGCCGGTCCTGCGCGGCTACCTCGAGGCCTTCTATCACGGCGCGGCGATCCCGGCCGCGAAGACGCTCGTCCGCGGGACGGCCGAGACCGCGTCGCTCGGCATGTTCCTGCCGGCGGCCTCCGCGACCATCGTCACGGGCCGGACGGTGCAGTCGACGGGACTGGCCGTCTATTACGCGGGCCGCGCGGGCACGCACGTGATCGCGCCGACGGTCGAGAGCGGATTCTTCGGCGCGGTCGCCTTGCTGTCGGCGGGCACGGCGGAGACCACCGAAGCCGGCGGCGCGATGATCGGCGCCGTGAATCAGGTGGCGTTCGCGCCGGCCGCGCCCGCCGTCGCGGCCGGCGCGGCCGCGGGAAGCGCGCTCGCCGACGCGGGGCAGTACGTGGGCCTGGTCCTCTACGACGCCGGCGCGGGCGCGACGCAGGTGCTGATCGACCAGGGCGCCACGGGCGTGGTGCTGGGCTACAACGCGCTCACGGCCCTCCCGGCCCATGCGCTGCTCCTCGGCGGGGACGCCGTCGTCCTCCTCGCCTGGGACGGGCCGCGCCTCCTGCTCGCGGAGGCGCAGGGACGCGTGCGCTCCGATCAGGGCGGGAAGGAGTACTCGCTCGGCGAGCTGCCCGCGGGGACCGTCGTCGACCTGAAAGCGCTCGAGAAGACGGAAGGCGTGAAGGTCAAGACGCTGTCGATCGACCCGACCGTCCTCGAGCGTGCGCTCGAAAACATCCGTCTCGATCTGCGAGGCAGCGATGAGGACCGCTGACGCCGGACGCCGTCTCGTGTCCGCCGCTCTGCTGGCGGCGCTCGCGGGCGCCTGCGCGCCGCGCCGCGGCGCGGACGATCCGCTCAAGAATACGCGGAAGTTCGTCGTCCCGGAGCACGTCTCGCTCTACAAGAACGGCGCCTTCCGCGTGCCTCAGACGACGATCGCCCTGATCCCGCCGGGACCCGGCGCCTGGGAACTCGTCAAGGAGCTGGTGGGCGTGCGCGCGCCGCAGGACTTCAAGAAATCGGTGGAGCAGGCCGCGCAGTCGGTGTACATCGTTTACGACGGGGCGAAGCTCTCGTTCCGCGCCGCCGAGGGCATCCGCGACGGAGCCGACGCCGACGCGGACTTCATCAAGAAGAACATCCGCCACAACGGCGTCGTCGTCGTGTCCCGGTCCTCCGCGCTCGGCAAGCGCATCGTCGGACGATCCTGGGACCTGTCGAAGGCGACGTGGGCCGCGGGCGCGGAGATCGGCGCGGCCGTGTCGAGCGCCACGAGGACCGCCGGCGGCGAGATCCGCGCAGAAGGCGGACCGCTCGCGCAGGGGGCGAGAGGAAACGCCGCGGACGCCTTCCGGGACGTCAAGGACGCGGGAATGCCGGCCAGCGGCGCCGCGCTCGACTTCGCGCGCGACGTCTTCGTGAAGGGCTACGCGGCCGTTCCCGCCGGCCTGCGCCGGCGCGCGCGCGAGGCGGGCGAGCAGTTCGACTAGGCCGGCTTCGCCGACATCGCGCGCGAGGCGAACCGCGTCCGCGCGGGATTCTCGGGCCGGACCGTCGACCTCATCGCCGGAGCGGGGCGGGATGTCGCGGCGACCGCGCCGGAGGACTTCCACAAGGCGCGGCGCGAGTTCGACGGACAGTACCAGACGACGGGCGTGAGCCTCGCGGCGCTGAAGTCGATGCGCTGGGTGCTCCAGGCGATCCTGAAGGACGCGACCATCGTCCCGGCCGCCAAATTTACCGGAGGCGCGCTCGGCTATGTCGGCGTCAACATGGTCGCGTTCCCGGCCCTGCTCGTCGGACGCGAGGGCGCCGGAGTCGTCCAGCTCGCCGCCGAGGTGAGCTGGGACGCGGCCCGCGAGGTCTACGAGTTGACGGCGCCGACCCCCGTGGCCGCCGTGGCCTCGGTCTTCGGCCTGCTGGAAGGCGCCGGCACCTTGGCGGCCGCGGGCACGTCGGCCGGCGCCGTCGGCTCGGCGAGCTACGCGGCCGCGGGGCTCGTCCAAGGCACGGGCGTGCTCGTCCAAGGCGCGGGCGACGTCGCGGGCAAGGGCGTCGAGTACATCGGAGTCCCCCTCGCCGCCGCGGGGATCGCGCTCGGCGGCGGGACCCTCGGTGCGGCAGTCCTCGCCCAGGGCGCGGCGTCCGGCGGCGCGCTGGCCGTGACGGGAGAAACAGGCGCGGTGGCCGCGCAGGGCTTCGGCGACGTGCTCGCCGGCGCGACGCTGGCCGGCGGGACCGCGGCATCCGCGGGCGCCGGCGGGGGCTACGCGGCCTACGAGCTCTCGCGCGCCGTCGTCGTGCCTCCGGGCTATGGACTCGCGAGCGGCATCATCCTGAACTACGGCACCCTCTCGCAGCTGAGCGCGCAGACGATCCTGGGCGTGTCCGACTGCGCCTACGTGGTGCTCTCGCTCGAGGGACCGCGCTGGGTTCTCTACGCCGTGAAGGGCAACCTCGGCCGCGGCGAGAACCTGCCCCCGGGCGCGGTCCTCGATCTCAAAAAGATGCAGGAGGCCGGCGAGACGATCTACGCCGTCCCCGCGACGAGAGAGGAGCTGCGCGCGGTCGTGAATTCGGTCTACGACGATCTTCCGGAATACCGCGCCGAGCCCGCGCGCCCATGACGCGGGCGCGCCGATCGAATCGGCCGCGAAACGACCCGCGTCGCGACGCCGCGAAGCGCTAGTGGCCCGTGCCGGTCCCCGGTACGCACTGGCTGCCGGTCCAGACGTTGGGCGACTGGCAGACGCAGTTGCCGGCCACGATGACCTCGTTCATCGGGCAATGCGCGCAGGTCCCGCCGATCACGGCCTCGTTGACGGGACACACGCACATGCCGCCGACGATCGTCTGGTTGCCGATGTTGCACGCGCAGCTTCCCGCGGCGTTCAGGCTCGAGTTGGCCGGGCAGGCGCAGGTGCCGTTCGACTGCAGGATCAGGTTGTTCGCGCAGCCGCAGGCTCCGACGCCCGTCGAGACTTGATTGTTCGGACAGGCGGCGCAGTTCCCGTTGGCGTCGATGATCTGGCCGACGGCGCAGCAGAAGCTTCCGCGGCGGTTGTAGACCACGTTGGACGGGCACGTCGTGGCGCATTGCCCGCCGTTGTGGGGATCGAACGTGCCGACGGGGCAGCATATCCCGACCCCGCCCTGCGTCAGGTTCCAGGACTGTCCGGCCGGGCAGGTCGTGTTGGTGCAGGCGCCGGCCACGAAGGTCAGCCCGTTGGGGCACAAGCATGCCTCGCTGCCGGCCAGGTTCGTGCCGCTCGGGGTCGTGCCGCTCGGGCACTGACAGACGCCGTTGACGAGCGTCTGCGGCGCCGTGCAGGTCGGCGGAACGACCGGGCCGGGCCCGAGCAGGAGGTTGACCATGAAGATGCAGTCCCAGCCCATCGACTTATTCCAGGTGTGGTTCGCGTCGGCGCGCTGCCAGGCCCAGTCGTACGGAGTCCCCCCGCCTGGCGGCGCCGCCGCCGGCGGCATGATCGCCGGGCATTCGCTCAGCACTTTCTGCGCGACGTACTCCGAGCGGCCGTGGTACAGGTAGGCGAAGAACGGATTGTTCGGCTGGTCCGACGCGATCCTCTTCGCGATCGAGCTCGGGTCGGGCAGCGACATCCTGCCGTACTCGCGTCGCAGGCGATTGAGCTCCATCACCTGCAGGCCGACGAGATGCAGCGTGTAGCCGCCGCTCGCGTTACCGATCGCGTCGGCATCCAATATCGCCAACTGGGTGGCGCGGGCGGCCAGCATCGTCGCCTGGTTGGGGAGCTGGGGCTGCACTCCGGTGGCCTCCATCACCTCGCCGACGAGCGCCCACAGGCCGAGATCGGGGAACTCGAGAAGGCAGCGGTCGTCCACGCCCGCCGATGAGATCGGCGGGGTCGGGCAGATGACGTTGCCGTTGTTCTGCACCCACGTCAGCCATGCCCCGGCCTGCTGCTTGGCGGCGACGGGATTGGTCTCGTGAAGCGTGAGGAAATAATCGAGGAGCCCGATCGTGGCGTCGCGGCTGAAGGCGAAGGTCCGCGGAACGTCGACGTTCTTCGGATTTCGCCACCAGCGCCCGTTGGAGCCTTGGCTCTTCTTGACCTCCATGCAGCGGCTGAGCTCTCCCGACGCGCAGCTCAGGCCCGAGAACAGCGTCATGTCGTCGAAGTCCTTTATGCAGTGATTGGCCGGGTCGCTCAGCATCGGGTAGTCCGTCAGCGTGCCGTCTCCGGGACAGGTGATCGCCCAGGGCCGGATCTGATTGCGCAGGTTCGCCAAGTTGGCGGCGGTCGTCGTGTCGATGGCGGTGTCCGGATTGGACAAGGACGCCCCGGGCGGCCCTCCGGGACAATTCGCCGAGTAGGTCTGGTCCGCGTCCTTCCACCCCGTGCAGCCGGCGAGGGTCGGCCCCGGTCCCACGACGTCGCCCGCTTGGGTCTTGAAATAGACGTTCACGAGCTGACCGCTCGTCAGATTTTGCGCGGAGCAGTAGCTCGCGACCGCGGCCGCGCCCATGGTCTGGCTCTTCGCGACGTCGTCGGGCTGGTTGCACAGGCCCGTGCAGTCCGCCTGGCGAGCGCAGGGGTCGGGGTTGTTCGCCGGCGCCACGAACCAGATGTTGGGCGCGACGGGGCTCTGACCGCCGTAGGCCCAGCCGCAGCGGCAGTTGTGAGTCGCGTACGCCTTGGAGACCGAGCCGCACAGGGCGAGGCCGATTCCGGCCGCGATCGCGGCGATTCGCGTCTTGATTTTCATGCTGAACTCCCAAGCCGGAGATTATGCGAGAAGCGCCGCCGGGCGACAGAGTAGCAAAACAGAGGATGTCAAAAGAAAGCAAACGCGGCAAACACCGCGCCATTCCGGCGGGCGAGGCCGGGCCGTCCTTGACCGGCGCGGATTGGCGAGCTAAGCTCAAGAGCCGCGGGACATCCACGATGAGAATCGCCCTGACCCTGTTGCTGTCGGCCTGGACCGCGTCCGCGCTCGCGCAGGACTGCGTCCCGCATTTCTACAACGCGGAGCCGCGGGACGCGGACTGGTTCTACGGCGCCGGGAAAGGCGCCGACGCATCCGCGGCGCGCGCGGACGCGCTGCGCCACCTCGCCGTCAAGGCCGCGGGCGGGACGGCGGCCGTCGACGACGGGACCTTGGCCGGCTGGGAGCAGGACGACCACGGGGAGTGCGGCGCGACGCATTACGCGCTCGTGCGCATCGAGCAGGACCGCGTGAAAAGAAACCTCGCCGGGCTCAAGAAGGACGACAAGACCGGCGGGCTGGTCGTCACCAACAACAACATCAGCAACAACGTGAACAACATCACGCTGGCCCCGCCGCCCGCCGAGCGCTCGTACACGCTGCTGATCATCTTCCTCGGCTTCGCGGTCGCGATCGTCGCTCTCGTCTACCGCCCGAAGATGGTCAGCTACTTCTACAAGCCCCCGGGCTCGGCCGTCGCCCGCGCCGCGGTCTCGGCGGCTTCATCGCTGACCGCGAGATTCAAGGCCGTCCCGCGGCAAACCCAAAAGGACGCCATCGGCGAGATCGCGAAGCTCGGCTTGCCCGAGTATTTCCGCGTTCATAAAGGAGAAGGGACGTGCCGGCCCGTCCCCGGTTCTCCGGAGTTGATCCAGGCCGGCGCGCTCCAGCTCCTGCGGCCCTACGCCGCGGGCGGCTGGAAGGTGACCTGGGACGACGACGCCGGCTTCGCGGTCTCGGTCAAGGAGAATCTGGTCATGGGCTTCGCCTTTTTTCTCTACGCGAGCGACGAGCCCGGGAGCACCGACTGCGAGATTCTCTACGCGATCAGCGCGCCCATCGATGACTCCTATCGGCCCCAGATGGAGGAAGGCCTCCACCAGGGACTTCCGTGGGCCGTCTCGGCCGCGGCCGGCAGCCTGGGCGCGGCCAGAAGCAAGGACCAAGCGTAGCGCGGCCGCGCCCCGACGAACCGCGTTGCGGTATAATGCCGCCATGCGAATCAACCCGGCGTGCTGCGCCGTCGTCGCGTTATCGTGCGCCGCCGTCTCGGCTCAGGCCGCGCCGACGTTCTCGCGGGTGCTGATCGTCATGCTGGAGAACGCGAACTACGAGAACGCCGTCGATCAGCCCTTCCTCAAGGATTTCGCCGCGCGCGGCGCGCTGCTGACCAACTATCACGGGGTCGCGCACCCCTCGCAGCCGAACTACGTCGCGCTGACGGCCGGCACGTACGACGGGGTGTCCGGCGACGGCAACGTGACGCTCGACGTCCGGCACATCGGCGATCTGCTGGAAGCCAAGGGAAAGACGTGGAAGGCGTACGCGGAGGGCTACCCCGGCGGGTGCTTCCTCGGCGCGTCCGACGGGACCTACGCGCGCAAGCACGTGCCGTTCTTGAGCTTCCGGAACGTCACGAGCGACGCCGCCCGCTGCGCGAACGTCGTCGACGCCGCGGCGTTCTCCGACGACGTCGCCCAGCGCGCCGTGCCGAACTACTCCTTCTTCGTCCCGGACCTGAACGACGACGGGCACGACACCGACGTCGCGACCGCCGACCGCTGGCTGGCCCAGACCGTCGGCCCTCTGCTGAAGAACGAGGCGTTCATGAAGGGGACCCTCGTCGTCATCGTCTTCGACGAGGACGAGTTCTTCATCCGCAACGGCGTCGTCGTCGACAACCGCGTCTACGCGGCCCTCGTCGGCGACTCCGTCGCGCCGGGCAGCACGACGAACGCCCTCTACGATCACTTCAGCCTGCTGCGCACCGTCGAGGACGGGCTGGGCGTGGGAACCCTCGGCGCGCAGGACGCGCAGGCCGCGCCCATCGCCGGCATCTGGAAGTAGAGCCAGCGGCGAGCAGCCGCGCTCGGCCGCCGGTGCTATAATAAAAATACCGCCCCTAGCGGTTCCCGATCGCCTCGCGGCGGCAGAGAGGTGACCGTCTATGAAGACCCACTGGACGGCGTGGCTGGGAGGAGGGCTGTGCGGCGCGCTGATCGCGGGGGATGCGCCCGTCGGACTTGCGGCCGGCGCCGCACCTCCGCGCTATGAGGCGTTCTGCCTCATGATGCCGGTCGGGCGCGTGGCGCAGGGATTCGTCCGCGACACCGGCCGACAGACGGAGCGCGTCGACGGCCTCACGACGTTCACGTTCACGAAAGCAGGCTCGAGCTCGCGCCCCCCCGTCGTGGTGCGCGGAGACGCGCTCGTCGCGCCCGGAGAGACCGCGCTGGCCGCGTGGGCGTCGCTGCAAGTCGTTCTCGACGACGGCGAGACGTGCGGCTACAACGTCGACGGCTCGGTGCGCGCGATCGGCGCGCCGCCGCGCCGCCGCTAGCGGACGGGCTGGCGCGGACTCCGGGGCCGTCGGCCCAGGCTGTGCGCTGCCAAAGACTCACGAAGTAGAGTTGAAGGGACCGTTCCTACCGAAGCGCCGCGCAGGAGGCTCCGGCCCAGCCGAGCTTGCGCAGGATGTCCTCCATCAGGCACCAGCGCGTGAACGCGGACTGCAGGAGGTTCGCGCCGACGAAGGCGGTGAACCACAGGAAGCGCGCGTCGACCCAGTGCGCGAGCGCGAGGCTGACGAGCACGAAGGTCCCGGCGACGGCGCGGATGCGGTGATCGAGGTCCATTTTATTTTCCTCCGGCGCGCTCGCGCCGATCCTCCAGCATGAAGTAGAGCACGGGGACGGCGATGCGCGACAAAAGCGTCGAGGCCACCTCGCCCGCCATCAACGCCACGGCGAGCCCCTGGAAGATCGGGTCGAACAGGATCACGCCCGCGCCGCAGACGACGGCCGCGGCGGTCAGCAGCATCGGGCGGAAGCGCACCGCGCCCGCGTCGATCACGGCGTCGCGCAGGCTCATGCCCTCGCGGCGCCTCAGCTCGATGAAGTCCACGAGGATGATCGAGTTGCGCACGACGATGCCCGCGCCCGCGATGAAGCCGATCATCGAGGTCGCCGTGAAGAACGCGCCCAGCGCCCAGTGCGCGGGGAGTATGCCCACCAGCGTCAGCGGGATCGGCGCCATGATCACGAGCGGCACGCTGAACGACTCGAACCAGGCGACGACGAGGCCGTAGATGAGCAGGAGCACCAGCGCGAGAGCCAGCCCCATGTCGCGGAACACCTCGTAGGTGATCTGCCACTCGCCGTCCCACTTCAGCGCGGTCTTCGACGCGTCGTCGGGCAGGCGCGTGTACCACGTTTGGAGATCGACGCCCGCGTCCTTCGCCAACGCGTCGATCTTCGGCTTCAGGTCCAATAAGGCGTAGACGGGGCTTTCGGTGCGCCCGCCGACATCGGCGATCACGTACGAGACCGGGCGCAGGTTCTTGTGGTAGATCGGCGCGTCCGCCTCGACGCGCGAAAGCCGCGTCAGCGCGCCGATCGTCACCGGCGTGCCGACGCGCGAGATGAGAGGCGTCGCGAGCGCGGCGTCGAGCGTGCGGCGCTTGTCCGCGGGCAGGCGCAGGCGGATGTCCACCGGCTCCAGCTCCGCGTCCATGTGGGCGAGGTCGAGCGTCTCTCCCGCCAGCGCGACGCGCGCCGCGAGCGCGACTTGAGCCGGCGCGATGCCGTTCAGCGTCGCCTTCTCGCGTTCCACGACCAGGCGCTCGAGCGGCTCGGGCCCGGCGACGTAGGTGTCCACGTCGGTGATCTCGGGCTCGCGCTCGAGAAGGGCTTTCAGGCGCGCGGCCAAGTCGGCGCGCTTCGCCGCGTCGGGACCGTAGATCTCGAAAACCAAAGTGGACAGCACCGGCGGGCCCGGCGGGACCTCGGCGACCTGGACGCGCGCGCCGTGACGGCGCGCGATCTCGGTCACCGCCGCGCGGATCGACTTCGCGACCGCGTGGCTTTGGCGGCGATGGCCCTTCGGCGTCAGTTGGACGACGAGGTCGGCTTGGTCGGGATTCGTCCTCATGAAGTAATGACGCACGAGCCCGTTGAAGTTGTACGGCGCGCCGAGTCCGAGATACGCGATCACGCGCCGGGTCTCGGGAAGCGCGCGCAGGACGCCGGACAGCTCCGCGACGGCGCCGCGCGTCGCCTCCAGCGACGAGCCCTCGGGCATGTTGAGCACGACCTCGAAGTCGTCCTTGTCGTCGAACGGCAGCATCTTGACGACGACGGCGCGCAGCGGAACGAGCGCCGTCGCGGCCGCGAGCAGGGCCGCCGTTCCAGCCAGATACCAGGCGCGCGTCTTGCGATCATCGAGGAGGCGGCCCATGACGCGCCGGTAGAGCCGGTCGAGCGCCCCCTCCTCCGCGTGGATCTTCGCGGCGGCGGGCTTCCAGAACGCCAGGATCTTCACGAACGCCCACGGCGAGACGACGAAGGCGATGAAGGCCGAGAACACCATCGCGAACGACGCGCCGATCGGGATCGGCCGCATGTAGGGGCCCATCAGCCCGCCGACGAAGGCCATCGGCAGGATCGCCGCGATCACCGCCCAGGTCGCGAGCAAAGTCGGATTGCCGACCTCGTCCACCGCGTCCACCGCGAGCGTCCACAGCGGGCGGCCGTCGCCCATCATGAAATGGCGGTGGATGTTCTCGACGACGACGATCGCGTCGTCGACGAGGATGCCGATCGAGAAGATCAGCGCGAACAGCGTGATCCGGTTCAGCGTGTAGCCGAACAGCCAGTAGACGAGCAAGGTCAGCGCGAGCGTGACCGGCACCGCGATCAGCACGACGAGCGCCTCGCGCAGGCCGAGAGCCAGCGCGACGAGCGCCGTCACGGACAAGGTCGCGAGGAACATGTGGAACAGGAGCTCGTCGGACTTGTTCTTCGCCGTCTCGCCGTAGTCGCGCGTGACCGCGACGCGCAGGGCGGGGGGCAGGGACTGGCGCGCCTCCTCGACGCGCGCCAGCGCCGCGCGCGAGACCTCGGTCGCGTTGGAGCCGCGCCGCTTCGAGACCTGCAGCGTGACCGCGGGACGAGGCGGCGACGCGGCGGCTCCGCCGCCGAGCGCCGCGCCGTCGAAGACTTCCGCTTCGCGCTCGTCCTCGTCCGGCCCGTCGACGACCTTCGCCACGTCGGCGACGCGCACCGGCCTGCCGGCCGAGACGCCCAGCACGACGCCGCGCAGGTCCTCGGCCGAGCGGATGAACGCGTCCGTCTCCGCCTTGATCGCGCGGTCCCCGGCGGCGCGCGTCCCGGCCGGGACGCGCGCGTTCGAGGCGCGCAGCAGGTTCGCGACGTCGAGCGGCGACAGGCGGTGGCGCGCGAGCGCGGCGGGATCGAACTGGACGGACAGCTGGCGGCGGCGTCCGCCGAGGATCTCGATGTCGGAGACGTCGTCCACGGTGGAGACGACGCGCCTCAGCTCGGCCGCGGCGCGGCGCAGCTCCAGCGGGCTCAGGCCCGCGCCGGTCAGCGTCAGCGCGAGGATCGGCACGTCGTCGATCGAGCGCGGCTTGATCAGCGGCGGACCCGCGCCGGGCGGAAGCATGTCCAGGTTCGCGAACGTCTTCGTGTAGACGCGCGTCATCGCCTCGTCGGAGTTCGTGCCCACCTTGAAGCGCACGATGAAGAACGCGCCGTTCGTCTGCGCGGTCGCGTAGACGTACTCGACGCCGGGGATCTCCATCAGCTTGCGCTCGCCGACCGCGACGACGCGCTCCGCGACCTCCTGCGCCGAGCCTCCCAGCATGGGGACCAGCACGTCGAACATCGGCACGTCGATCTGCGGCTCCTCCTCGCGCGCCAGCCGCAGGGTCGCGAGCGCGCCGAGGGCGAGCGCGCCGAGCGCGATCAGCAGCGTGAGCTTCGAGCGGATGAACGTCCGCGCGAGGCGGCCCGCGGGGCCGAGCGATTCCTTGGCCGGGGGGCTCATCGCGCCGCCTCCAGGCTGCGCGCGAGCTCGCGCACCGCCTCGTCGTCGAAGCGTCCCTGAGCGGCGCGCAGCGCCGCCCAGTCCGAGCGCAGGCGGCAGAGCGCGTCGAGGCGCGCCTCCGAGATCTTCGCGACGGCCTCCTCCGCGCGGAGGACCTCCATGATGCTCTGGCGGCCTTCGCGATAGAGCGGCCGCACCTGCTCGAGAGATTCCCGCGCGCGCGCCAGCGACTCGTCGAGCTCCGGCACGACCGCGGCGAGGCCGCGCAGGCCGGCCGCGCGCGCGCGGACCTCGCCGCTCGCCGCGTCCTCCGCCGCGCGCGCCGCGGCCGCCGAAGCCTCGACGTCCGCCTTCGCGCGCTCGCGCCGCGCGAGGTACGCGGGGTCCCCGAACGGCAGGCTCGCGCGCAGGCCGACGACGCGGCTCGAGGCGCCGTTGTCCAGGCCGTCGCCCGTCGTCCCGACCGCGGCGAAGGCGTCGACCGTGGGAAGGAGGCTCTGGTTCGCGCCGCGCTCGCGCACGGCGGCCTGGGCGCGGCGCAGATCGGCGGCGCGCAGGTCGGGCCGCGAGGCCAGCGCGTCGACCACGAGCGCGGCGTCGCCGTCGATCGCGGGGCTCCAGTCGCCGAGGCTTCCGGCGGGCTCCGGAGCGGGACCGCCGATCAGGACGGAGAGCTCGGCGTCGTGCGCGGCCTTCTCGGCGGCCGCCTGCGCGCGCCGCGCCTTGAGCCCGGAGAGGATCGCGAGCGCGGCGAGGTGGTCGGAGCCGAGCACGAGTCCCTGCTTCTTGAGCCGCTCCGCGCTCTCCACCTCCTTTTGAGCGGAGGCGATGCGCGCGTCCAACTCGGTCAAGAGCGCGCGGTCCTTCAGGTCCAGCAGGTAGGCCTCGGCCGCGCGGCGGCGCACATCCTGCGCCGCGGCTCCCCCCCAAGTCGAGGCCTCGTCCGCGGCCAGACCGGCGAGCTCATGCGCGCGGGACAGCTCGAAGCCGGTGAACAGCGGCACGCCGAGCTCCAGCGCGCCCGCGACCGCGGTCGTGTAGCCGGGATGATTGAGGCTGTCGGGATTGAAGTCCGCCGCCGCGACGCGGCGCTCTTGCAGGAGGGAGCCGAAAGCGAAGAGCGGATCGTCGCTGCGCATCACCCCCCCGCGCGCCGTCAGGCGCGGAAGGCGGCTGAAGGTCGCCTCGCGCCCCGCGGCCTCGGCCTGGCGGCGCCGCGCGAAGAGCTCCGCGACCGCCGGCGAGCGCGCCAACGCCGCGGCGACGACGCCGTTCAAATCCTCGGCGGAAACGCGCGCCGCGGCCAGGATCAGGATCAGCGGGACGAGTCGCATCGGATGTTCACCTCTTCCCTTTGGATGCGAGGCTTCGGAAAAGGATTCGGCCGCCGTCACGCCGTCTTCGTCACGACCTCGAACCGCGGCGGCGCGTTCAGGTGCCGCTTGACCGTGCACAGGCTCGCGGCGCTAGCGAGGCTGTCGCGGTACTTCTCGGGGAAGCCGGCGGGAACGCGGATTTCGAGGCGCACCTTCGTGACGAGATGCTTTTCCTCGTCGCGCTCCGTCGTCTGGACGATCTCGAGCCCCGCCGTCGGCAGATTTCGTTTCTGGCAGAAGCTCAGCACGAAGATCCCCGCGCACGTCCCGATCGACGCGAGGAACAGGTCGAAGGGCGCGGGCGCCGCGCCGTCGCCGCCGGCCTCCTTCGGCTGGTCGGTCAGGACCGTGAAGTCGTCGAATTCGGCGGAGACCTTCTTGTTCCCGGGGAAACGGATTCTCATTTCCATAAGCGCCTCTCTTGGCAGGCAACGGAACGTCCCGCCGCCCATCCTTGAGATGCTCCGGCGAAGGGAAGGATTCGCGCGTCTTACGGACGCCTCGAGCGGGCGAGGGCGGCGCGCAGCGCGCGCCGAGCCGAGGCGGGGACCTTCGCGCGCGTCCGCAGAGACTTCATCAGGCGCACGGTCCGCGTGAGGCTGGCCAGGACCTCCGCGCACGGAAGGCACGAGCGGCGATGCGCGGCGACGGCCTTCCGCGCCTTCGGCGGGAGCTCCCGGTCCAGGTAGTCGCACATCAGCTCCACGCGCTTGCGGCAGGACAGGCCTTCCAGGTTCATGATCGCGCCTCGGCCTTTGGATGCCGCCGCGCGGCGAAGGATTCTCACCGCTTCGTCCTCCCGCCGAAAGTCCGCTCGAACTCGTCGCGCAGGAACAGGCGGCCGCGGTGCACGCGCGACTTCACGGCGGCGACGCCGATCCCGAGGACCTTCGCGGCCTCCTCGTTGGACAGGCCCTCGACGTCGCGCAGCGTCACGGCGAGGCGGTACTCGACGGGGAGCTTCGCGAGCGCCTTCGTCACGTGCGCGACGAGCTCCTTCTTGCGCGAGGCCTCCTCCGGCGTCGGGCTCCAGTCGCGGTATTGATGCGCGGGCGCGTCGTCGTGGTCGTGAGGACGGTCGAGGAGAGGCACGAAGGGCTCGCGGCTCTTCTTGCGGCGCCGCATCAGGCAGAGGTTCGACGCGATCCGGTACAGCCAGGTCCCCAGGTCCGCGTCCCCCCGGAAGCCGCGAATCTTCTGGAACGCGGTCAAGAAGGTCTCTTGGTAGACGTCCTCGGCCTCGGCGGACAGGCCCGCGCACACATGCTTGGCGAGCCTGAAGATGCGCTCTTCGTAGCGACGCACGAGACGGCCGAAGGCCGCGGCGTCGCCGCCGCGGCTTTTTTCGATCAGTTCGCGCTCGGCCCGCATCGCGTCGATTATAGGCAATCCGGGCGCGGGAAGCCTGAATCCTTTTCGAGCCGCGCGCATCTCAACTCTCGGCCGTCCAATTCGGGCGTGGAAGCAGGGAGGTCCTCATGGCGCGCATCGTCGTTCTCGGGGCCGGCATCTCGGGGCATACCGCCGCCTTGCTCCTGCGCCGCTCGCTCCCCTCCCTGCACGAGGTCGTGGTCGTCTCGCCGAATCGGCGCTGGAACTGGATCCCGTCCAACATCTGGGTCGGCGTGGGCCTTCTCAAGAAGGAGGACGTGACTTTCGAATTGGCGCCGGTGTACGAGAAAGTCGGCATCGCGTTCAAGCAGGCGCGCGCGCTGGAGATCCATCCCGAGGGCGACCGCGATTCGCCGCGGCCGTTCGTGACGATCGAAGGCACGGCGCCGGGCGAGGACGGGACGCGGGAGAACGTCTCGTACGACTATCTGATCAACGCGACGGGCCCGAAGCTGAACTTCGCCGCGACGCCGGGCCTGGGGCCCGACGGGCACAGCCTCTCGGTCTGCACCTTCGACCACGCCGAGAAGACCGCGCGCGCCCTCGCCGCCGCCGCCGAGCGGATGAGGCGCGGAGAGAGGCTGACCTTCGTGGTCGGGACGGGCCACGGCCTGTGCACCTGCGAGGGCGCGGCGTTCGAGTACGTCTTCAATCTCGATCACGAGCTGCGCCGCGCCGGCGTCCGCGACAAGGCGCGCGTCGTCTTCCTGACGAACGAGGCCGAGCTCGGCGACTTCGGCGTGGACGGGATGACTTTGTCCCACGGCGGGTACGAGGTTCCCAGCCGCATCTTCGCGGAGTCCCTGTTCGTCGAGCGCGGCGTCGAGTGGATCACCGGAGCGCACGTCCACGCGGTCGAGAAAGGACTGGCGCGCTACGAGACGCTGGACGGCGAGACGCGCGAGCTCGCCTTCGATTTCGCGATGCTGCTGCCGCCGTTCGGCGGCGTGGGCCTCAAGGCCTTCGACCGGACGGGCGCGGACATCACCTCCGAGCTGTTCGCGCCGAGCCAGTTCATGAAGGTGGACGCCGACTACGCGCCGAAGCCCTACGAGGAATGGCGCGCGCGGGACTGGCCGAAGACCTACGAGGTCCCGCGCTATCAGGGCGTCTTCGCCGTCGGGATCGCCTTCGCGCCGCCGCACCCGATCTCGCGGCCGCGCAAGTCGAAGAACGGGACGCCGATCGCTCCGTCGCCGCCGCGCACCGGCATGCCTTCCGGCATCATGGGCCGGACCGTCGCCGAGACCATCGCCGCCCGCATCCGAAAAGGCTCCGACGCGCCGGCGCGGAGCGCCAGCCTCGGCGAGATCGGCGCCGCGTGCGTGGCCTCGGCCGGCGCCGGCCTTTGGCGCGGCTCGGCCGTCTCCATGACCATGTACCCGGTGGTCCCCGACTACAAGCGCTTCCCCGGCTTCGGCCGGGACCCGCGCTTCACCTTCGGCGAGATCGGCGTCGCGGGCCACTGGATCAAGGTTCTCCTGCACTTCATGTTCATGTACAAGGCGAAAGCGCTGCCCGGCTGGTGGCTGATCCCGGAATGAGGAGGACGACGCGATGAGCGACATCCCGAACGAGCGCGAGCGCTCGGTCCTGCGGCCGAGCCGCAGGACCGCGTTCCTGCGGACCTTCCTGCCCTATCAGCTGTACCGGTTCGCCTGGATCAACCTGATGATGCTGAGAATGATCGGGAAATCCCACCCGCGCGCCGAAAACCAGCGAGAAAAACGAATTCAATAATGTGTGCAATGCAGGGCCGGAGACGAACGCCGTCGTTTGATCCCGAGGAGCCGAACATGAAAAAGAACATCCACCCCGTCGAGAGAGCCGTGCGCGTCGTCGGCGGTCTCGTCGTCGCGAGCCTCGCCTTCTGGGGGCCGGCGAACAAGTGGTTCCTGCTCGGGCTGATCCCGGTCGCGACGGGCCTGCTCGGCTGGTGCCCGCCGTACGCGATGCTCGGCATCAGCACCTGCCCGCTCAAGCAGCCGTAGAGCCCGCGCCCGAAAGGCCCGCGCGGCGATGGGCCGAAAGGCCTATTTTCATTGACGCGCTCGCCGCGCTTGGCTAGAATCATGGTCGAAGTCAATCTAAGCGCACGGAGAGGTCTCGAACCATGACGAGAAAGATCCTAGGAATCGCCGCTGCCGCGCTGCTGGTCTCGGCCCCGGCCCGCTTCGCCGCGGCCGGAGAACTCGAGAACGCGGCGTCCTCGGGCGCCGGAGCGCTCGCCCGCGCCGCCGCCGGCGCCAAAATCCTGCTCGCCGCCCCCGCGGACGACCCGGCGACGGCTCGCCAGAAGCTGCTCGACGGAAAGCTCCTGCAAGCCGTGTCGTCCATCGACGTCGCGGAGATCCGCCGCTTGGTGGCCATGGGAGCCAACCCCAACGCCTACGACGGCCACAACATGACGCCGCTGACGCAGGCCGCCTGGGATCACGGCGACCTCGACGTGCTCGGCGCCCTGCTGGACCTCGGGGCCCAGGTCGACTTCAAGGGCACCTGCGACACGACCGCGCTGCAGGCCGCGGCCGCGCAGGGCCGTCTCGAGGCGGCCCAGTTCCTCGTGGCCCGTCACGCCGCGGTGGACGCGAAGAGCTGCGTCGGAGAGACGGCGCTCGTCGAAGCCGCCGCCAACGGGAAGAAGGATGTCTTCGCCTACCTGCTGGGCCTGGGCGCCGATCCGAACGCGTCCGACTGGGAGGGCAAGACCCCGCTCGTGCTGTCCGTCGGCCTCCCCGTGCTGCCCGAGCACAACGACATCCTGGCCGCGCTGCTGGCCGACCGGCGCACGAACGTCAACGCCGCGGATCACGACGGGATGACGGCGCTCAAGCTCGCCGTCAAGGCGAACTCCGCCGCGCTGGTCTCGCTGCTGCTCGCGGCGCCCGGCGTCGACGTCAACGACAACGCGGGCGGGACCACCGCGCTGTTCCTGGCGGAGCTCGACCAGCGCCTGGACATCGCTCAGCTGCTGCGCGCCGCCGGAGCGAAGGAGCTGGTCGCCGCGCGCTGACCGCCGCACGCGAAAAAGGCCCCGCGCTCGCGGAGAGCGCGGGGCCTTTCTTTTTATTCGCGGCTCAATGCTGGGCGACGAAGCGCGCGACCTGCTCGACGCACGGCGGGACGCGGCTGCCGGCCTTGAGCTGGACCGCGACGACTCCCTTGCTCGACTTCACAAGGTTCGGCGCGGCGGGGTCAAGCGCCGCGTCGCGGCGTCCGAGGAAGCGTCCGCCTCACTTCGCCGCCGAAGCCGGAGCGCCGGCGGAGCCGGCCTTCGGACGCGCGCGAGTCTCGGCGCGGCGGTTGCGGGCCCAGCAGTCCTCGGTCGACTCGGTGCAGAGCGGCTTCTCCTTGCCGTAGGAGATCGTCGCGACGCGCTTTCCGTCGACGCCGAGCATCCTGTAGTAGTCGCGCACCGCCTTCGCGCGCTTCTGGCCGAGCGCGAGGTTGTAGGCGACGGTGCCGCGCTCGTCGCAGTGGCCCGCGACGAGGATAACGAGGCCGGAATTCGCCTTGATCACGTCGGCGTCGGCTTTGAGGATCGCCTGGCTCTCCGGGGTCAGGTTCGCCCGGTCGAACTCGAACTGGACGTTCTTCAGGTCGTCGCGCAGCTCGAAGACGCCCTGCCCGGCGTCCGTGCGCAGGCCGGCCTCCGTCACGTCCGAGGCCGGGGCCGGGGGCGCGGCGGCCGCGGGCGCCGCCGGCGCGGCGGCGGCCTTCTGAGGCGTCGAGGGCTTCTGCGTGGCCGGCTTCTGCGTCGCGCAGGCGGCGGCCACGACGACGACGGCGAGGAACAGCGTTCGGGGGGTTCGTTTCATAGGGTTCTGGGCGTGTGGGCTATTGTACCTCTCCGTCGCCATCACGGCGTCGGGATCCAGACGTAGTGGCCGAACGTGTCGATGTAGCCGCGCGCGCCGTTGACGCGCAGGGACGCCAGCCCCATGCTCTCGTCGAAGCGCGGGCGGCGGACGCCGTTCTTGTCCGAGTCGAGGAAGCCGTTGATCACGCCTCCGGGCGGAGGAGCGCCGCGCGCCGTGAACGCCGAGCCGCCGAGGTCGGGAGCGATGACGGACGCGCCGCTCTTGTCGATGTAGCTGTACTGGTCGCCGCTGCGCGCGAGGGCCAGGTCCTCGGAGAAGGCGAAGACCATGTCGAAGCTCGCGGGGACGACTTGACGGCCCGAGAGGTCGATGAAGCCCCACTTGCTCCCGCGCTGGACGGCGGCGATGCCGTCGCCGAAGCTCAGCGCGGTGGTGAAGCCGGCGGCGATGACCTCGCGGCCGGTCTTGTCGACGTAGCCGAACGCGCCGCCGCCGTTCTCGACGGCCGCGAGACCCTGCGAGAAGCCCCAGGTCGCGAGGTAAGCCGCGGGGATGACGAAGTTCCCGGACGCGTCGACGTAGCCCCAGCGCCCGCTCGTCTTCACGGCGGCGAGGCCCTCGGAGAAGCCGAACGTCGCGTCGTAGCGTGGGGAGATCCGCATCGCTCCGGACTTGTCGATGAAGCCCCACTCGCCGTCCTGCTGGACGCCGGCGAGGCCGTCCGGCGAGAAACCCGTCGTCGCGTCGTAGGTCGGCGCGATCACCAGGTTGCCGGACGGGTCGATGTAGCCCCACTTGCCGTTGAGGCGGACGGGCGCCAGGCCCTCGTAGAAGCCGTACGCCGCCTCGAACTGCGGCGGGATGACCGTCATCCCGTTCACGTCGATGAAGCCCCAGAGCTCGCCCTCCTTCACCGCGCACAGTCCCTCGGAGAATCCCCACACCGCGTCGTACTGAGGCTCGATCACGAACGCGTGCGACGAGTCGATGAAGCCCCACTTGCCGCCGAGCCGCACGCCCGCGCGGTCCGCGCTGAAGTCGCCGGCCTCGCCGAACTCCGGCGGGATGACGACCGCGCCCGACTTGTCGATGTAGCCGTAGCGCCCGCCCAGCCGCACGGCGGCGAGGCCCGACGAGAAGCTGCGCGCGAAGTCCAGGCGCATCGGCGCCGGCTTCGCGGCCGGAAGCGCCGCGGCCGCGCGCGGCGCGGCGGCGGGCGCCGCGGCCGGCGCGGCGAGCGCGGCCTCGGCTGGGATGCGGTTGCCGTGCAGGTCGATGAAGAAGGACTCGACGCCGGCGCGCACGCGCGCGCGGCCGTTGTCGTAGAGCCCCGCGCGGTCCAGGCGCGCGAGGACGATCCAGCGGCCGCGGAGGTCGATGTAGCCCCAGCGGCCCTCGATCGCGACCGGAGCGCGGTCCTCGGAGAACTGGCGCGCGTCGTCGAAGCGCGGCTTGATCGCCCAGCGGCCCCGGTGGTCGATGAAGCCCCACTTGCCGCCCAGCCGCGCCGGCGCGAGGCCCTGCGAGAAGAGCCCCGCCGCCTCGAAGCGCGGCCGGATCGCCCAGCGGCCCTTCGCGTCCGTGTAGCCGTAGCGGCCGCCGACCTCGACGGCGGCCACGCCCTCGGAGAAGCGCCCCGCGTCCTCGAACTGCGCGGGGATCGCGAGCTCCTGCGCCCGGTTGATGTAGCCGCGCTTGCCGCCGACGTGCACGGGCGACAGTCCCTCGCTGAAGCCCCAATCCGCCTCCCTCGGCAGGTGCGGGCTCAGCACGAAGCGCCCGTCCTTGTCGTGATAGCCCCAGTAGTAGCCGGAGAGCACGGCCGCTCCCTGTCTGCGGCCTCCGGGGGACGCGGCCGCGGCCGGGGCGAGAAGCGCGGCGGCCAAGGCCGCGGCGCCGAGCGCGAGCGACCGGTTCGACCGAGTCATCGTTTTTCCTGACGATGGCGCCCGGCGGGCTCCGAATCCAGGAGGGGCAGGACGAACGAGAACTCGGAGCCCTCTCCCGGGCGGCTCTGGACCTCGAGCGCGCTCCCGTGAGCCTCGATGATCTGCCGCGCGAGGGCCAAGCCGATCCCGAAACCCTTCGCCGTCATTCGTCGGCCCTCCTCGGTCCGATAATGACCGCCGAGGATCCGCTCCTTCTCCTGCGGCGAGAAGCCGATCCCGGTGTCGCGCACGTAGAGCCGGCAGCGGCCCGGACGCCCTCTTTCCGCGCGGACGCCCGCCGTGACGCAGCCCTGCGGCGGGGTATACTTGATCGCGTTGCCGAGGAGATTGCTGACCGCGAGGCCGAGCGTCGCCGGGTCGGCGAGCACCTGAAGCGCGCCGTCCGGCAGCTCGAGGGAAACCGATACTTTCTTGCGCTCCGCCAGCAGCCGCATCCGGCCCGCCTCGGCCTTCAGTATCTCTCTCGGGTCGAGCGGCTTGGTATCGACGGCCAGCTTGCCGGCCTCCGCGCGGCCCACGCTCAGCACGTTCAAGGCCTCCCCGCTCAGCGCGGTGATGTTCGCTTCGATGATCTCGAAATAAGGCTCGGTCTCCCCCGCGCTCTCCGCCGGCAGAGTTTCGTGCAATAAGAATGCCGCGTTCTTGATGATCGTCAGCGCGTTGACGAATTCGTGGCTGACCACCGAGATGAGCCCGGTCTTGAACTCGCTGCGCTCCCGCTCGCGCAGGAACTGTCCGTTCAATCGGCCGGCCATGTCGGCGAACCTCGCGGAGAGATTGCCCAGCTCCGGGATGGAGCGGCCGCGCGGAGTTCGCCAGGGCTCGCCGAGCCGCCAAAGCCCCGTCGATTTGTCCATGCGGGCGATCGGGCGCAGGACGAGCGCGTACAGCAGGAAGACCAGCGCGAAGGCCGCGGCCGACTCGAGCAGCAGGCGCGTCACGGCCGCGCGCCGCAGCTCTCTTTGGGCCGCGTCCAGGCGCCGCATGAGCTCGTCGGCGGCGGCGTCGTCGAGCACGGTGATCGACTCCAGGAGGGCGTCGCGGCGGTCCCTGAGCCGCCGCCGGCGCTCGGCCGCGACGGCGCCGGAGGCGTCCGCGCGCGCGAGGATAGCCGCGTCCAGCAGGGTCAGGAAGTCGTCCAGAAGCCTCTTCGATTCTCCGCACTGAGCGGGCAGAGCGGCCTGAGCGCAGAGCGGCATCAGCTCTTCGTAACGCCGGAGGACCTGCGCCGCGACGTCGTTGCGCCTCTTCAACGCCTCGGCGCCGCGGTCGGAGAGATAGAGCTCGGTCAGCAGATCGACGCGGCGCACGCCGCTGCGCAGTTCCGGCAGCTGCTTGAGGACGACGAGATACTGGAGCAGCGAGTCCTCCAGCTTCCGCTCCAGGAGGCGCGTGTGCCACAACGACAGCAGCGCGGCGGGGACCAGGACGCACAGCAGGGCGCCGCTGATGATGACGTGCGATCCCGCGCGAACGCGGCTCACGACGACACCCGCCAGGGACGTCCGTCATCCGCGGCTTTCCCGGGGACGGAGAGGAGGCGCCGCGCCTCGTCGCGCAGGAACTGGACGTCGAAGGGCTTCGTGATATAGGCGGACGCGCCGAGGTCCAGGGTCCTCTTGGCCGCGTCCAGGTCGCGCTCGCTGGTGAGGATCAGCACCGGCACCCGGCTTCGCGCCCTCTTCACCTCGCGCAGCGCGGTCAAGCCGCCCATGCCGGGCATCGACAGGTCGAGAAGGACCAGGTCGGGCTCCAAGATCATCAGCCAGACGGCCTCCGTCCCGTTCGCCGCCTCGAAGACCTCGCCGATGCCCTTCAAGACCGCGCGCACGGTCCGCCGCAGGTCCGGATCGTCGTCGACGACGAGGATGCGCTTCAGCATAGCCGTTCCTCCTCCGTTCGGCTCCTCTCGACCCGAACGGATTCTTCGCGCTTCGCTCCGTCCTCTCCGGTCTCCCGCGTCAGGCCTTCCGGCGCAGCAGGCGGTAGAGGATCGGCACGACGAAAAGGGTCAGCGTCACCGAGACGAGCTGCCCGCCGATCACGGCACGGCCGAGCGGGATGTTCGCCTCGGAGCCGTGCCCGTAGCCGATCGCCATCGGGATCAGGCCGAAGACCGAGGCGAGCGAGGTCATTAGGATCGGGCGCAGGCGCGCCGTCGCGCCGTGGACGATCGCGGCGTCGACGTCGACGCCGGGCTGATGGTGGTGGATGATGAACTCGATCAGGAGGACGCCGTTGGCGACCGCGATGCCGATCATGAAGATCGCGCCGATGGCGGCCTGGATGCTGAAGTAGGTGCCGGTGACCGCCAGCATGACCGCGATGCCGACCATGCCGAGCGGGATCGACGAGAGGATGATCGAGGGCAGCGCGTAGGACCGGAACTGGACGACGAGCACGAGATACACGAGGACGACGGCCAGCAGGAACCCCCCGCCGAGCGGACCGACGGCGCGCCGCATCGAAGAGAACTCGCCGCGCACGTGCGCGGAATAGTTGGCCGGCATCGCCGTCGCGGCGATCGCCCGGACGATGTCGGCGGAGAGGCCGCCCACGTCGCGGTCCTGCGCGTCGAGGTAGACGTCGGCGACCGGATCGAGGTTGACGTGGTTGATCTCGCTGGGCCCCATGTCGCCCTCGATCTTCGCGATGCGCCTCAGCGGCACCGCGCGGGTCTGCTCGGGGCCGCGGATCGGGATGTCGTTGAGGTCCTCGAACTTCGTCACGGCGGACTCCGCGAACTGCACGCCGAGGAAATACTCGATGCCGGTCTTCGGGTCGATCCAGACGAGCGGGCTGAACGTGGTGCTCCCGGCCACCGCGCTGAGGACGTTCTCGATGACGCCCTTGGTCGTCAGGCCGAGCTCCTCCGCCTTCTGGCGGTCGATCTTGAGCCGGATCTCCGGCGCGTCCAGGCGCTGCTGGACGCGGACATCGACGGCCCCGCGCAGGGCTTTGATCTTCCCGGCCAGGTCGGCGGCGATCGAATGCGCGATCTTCATGTCCGGTCCGACGACCTGGACGTCGATCGGAGAGCGCTGGCCGCCGTTGAGCGCCGACGTCAGCAGGCCGCCGAGCTCCACGCCGACGTCGACCTTCGGGTACTCGCGCCGCAGGTGCTCGCGGATGACCCGCGCGTAGTATTGGGACGAGCGCTCGCGGTCTTCCTTGAGGTCGACGATGAAGAACACGTCCTGCGTGCCGCTGTTCGGCGTGTAGGCGGCCGGGAAGCCGTAGTAGACGCCGGCGTTGGAGATCACCATCTTGAGGTCGGAGGCCGGGATCCACTCCCGGAGCTTCTTCTCGATCTTCTCGGCGAAGGCCTGCGTGCTCTCGATGCGCGTGCCGGTCGCCAGGCGCAGGTCGAGCTGGAAGCTGCCCGCGTCGGCCTTCGGGAACAGCTCGGTGCCGATGAACGGGACGCTGAGCGCCGCGGCCGCGGCCAGCGCGGCGACGACGGACGCGAGGACGACGCCGCGACGCGCGAGCGTCCAGGCGAGCGCGCGGCCGTAGGCCGCGGTCATGCGCTCGACGAAGGCCTGCGTCAGGCGCAGTATCCCGGGCAGGTCCTCGCGCGCGGTCGCGCGCAGGAAGCGCGACGCGAAAAGCGGCATGACCGTCATCGCCGCGAAGTACGAGCCGACCATCGCGAAGATGACGGCCTTCGCGAGCGCGAGGAAGAGGACCTTGATGACGCCCGAGAGGAACACGATCGGGAAGAAGACGATCAAGGTCGCGACCGTCGACGTCAGCACCGGCATCGCGACCTCGGCGCCGCCCTCCACGGCCGCCTGCGCCGCGGGCAGGCCCGTCTCCAGCTTCTTGGCGATGTTCTCAATGACGACGATCGAGTTGTCGACGAGCACTCCGATGGACAGCGCCAGGCCGCCCAAGGTCATCGCGTTGATCGTCTGCCCCGTCGCCTGCAGGCCCAGGAACGCCGTGAGGATCGCCAGCGGCAGGGACAGCAGGATCGCCAGCGTCGCGCGCGGATTGCCGAGGAACAGGAAGACGAGCAAGGCGGCCAGGCCGCCGCCGATCAAGGTCTCCTCGGTGATGCTGTCGATCGCGTGGCGGATGAACAGCGACTGGTCGGCGACGAGCGTGAACGTGAAGTCCGAGAACCGCGCGTGCAAGGTCTTGAGCACCGCCGCGACCTGGTCGACGACGGCCAGCGAGTTCGCGCCGGGCTGGCGGTAGACCGGCACGTAGACCTGGCGCTTGCCGTCGACGGTGACGACGTTGGTCTGGATCGAGCTGGCGTCCTGGGCCTTGCCGACCGCGCTCAGCGGGACGTTGACGCCGTTGAACGCGCGCAGCGGGAAGTTGTTCATGTCCGCGACCTGGTCCACCATCCCGTTGCTGACGATCTGGTAGTCGAGGTCGCCGATCTTCGCGTCGCCGGCCGGCAGGAAGGTGTTCAGGATCGAGAGCTTGTCGAGCACCTCGACCGGGGAGAGGTTGTACTGGTTCAGCTTCCGGCTGTCGAGGTAGGCGATCGCCTGGCGGACCGTTCCGCCCATGACCGTGGGAGCCATCGCGCCGGGGACGGCCTGGACGGCGTTGCGCACCTGATAGCGCGCGGTGTCGTAGAGCTCCTTCTCGGTGTGCTCGCCGCTCACCGCGACGAGCGCCAGCGGCACCGACGCCATCGGATCGAACGGGAGGATCAGCGGGGGCTGGGTGCCGGGCGGGAGCTGGCGCAGCACCGACATCACGAGCGACGCGATCTGCGCGATCGCCGAGTCCATGCTGATCGACGAGTTGAAGAAGTTGCGCGTGATGCTGACGCCGACGATCGACTTCGACTCCTGGCGCTCGATGCCGATCGCAGCGCCCGTGTAGAGCTCGAAGTTCGTCGTCAGGTCCTGGGCGACGTCGGCCACCGGCATGCCGGGATAGAACGAGATGATCTGGACGGCGGGCAGGTTGGCCGAGGGCAGCAGGTCCTTGGGCATCGTCCAGAGGGAGAGCCCGCCCAGGAGGCCGACGATCAGGCAGCCCACCACGACGACGTGGGGGTTGGCGACCGAGAACCCCGCCAGGCCGCGCCGCTCCGAGCGTCGGTGCTGTCGGGCGAGCTCCAGCCCGTCGGCCTCGGCCTCCTTGATAATCTCGCTCATGGTCTCCTCGTTCCTAATGGGCGTCCGGCTTCGCCGGGCCGCCCCCGTTCAGCAGGGCCTTCGAGCCGACGGCCTCGAGCAGGCTCGCCTGCGTCTCGATCAGGTCCGTCTCGATGCGGCCGAGATTGCGCAGGGCGTCGCGCAGGTCGACGAGCGTCCCCTGGAACTTGAAGTAGCGGTTCTTCGCGACCGCGAAGCCCTCCCGGGCGAGCTTCTGCTCCGTCTCGAGGTGCTCGAGACGGGCGCGCGACGCGTCGATGATCTCGTCGTAGCGCGAGTCGATCTCGTCCATCTGCAGGCGGACCGCACCGAGGTCCTGAGCCTTCGCCGCGAGCTCGGCCTTCGCCCGGCCGACGGAGTGCACGGTGCCGAATCCGTCGAAGAGCGGCACGACGATCCCGAGCCCTCCCGAGTAGTCGGTGCGCTCGACGAGGCGGGTCTTGTCCATGCCGCCGACGCTCGCCGTGCCGATGATCTTGGGGAGATAGTCCGTCTTCGCGCCCGTCAGGCGCGCCTTCGCCAGCTCGACCTCGGTCTCCGCGCGCCGGACGTAGGGATTCGCCGCGTCCGTCGGCGCGAGCGGGACGCTTTGGTCGAGCGTCGGGAGCGCCGGGCAGGAGAGGTCCTTGTCGTCGATGCCGGTCAGCAGGCCCAGGCGCTTCTCGGTCGACTCCGTGCGCGAGCGGAAGTAGTTGCGGTTCGTGCGCGCCTCCTCGACCTGGGCCTGCGCGAGATAGCGGTCGACGATCGAGCGCTGGCCGGTGTCGACGAAGCGCGAGACCTCGTTGGCCACGAGCTCGGTCTCGTCGTGAAGGGAGCTCCAGGTCTCGTGCTCGCTGCGGTCGCGCGAGCATTCGTAAAAGGTCCGCAGGAGATCGACGTCGACCGCGTACTGTCCGACCGCGAAGCCCTCGCGCTCCAGCTTCTCCAGGACCTCGGCCGTCCTCACGCTCGCGTACGTCCGGCCGAAGTCGAAGAGAGTGTCCGTGGCCGTGAGCCCCGCCGCGGCTCCGGAACGGTAAGGCGAGCCCATGAGCCCGCCGACCCCGAGCGCGCCGCTGGAGCCGGGAAAGCCCCAGCTGTCGATGCTCTCCGCCGCCACCGTCGGGAGGTAGGCGGCTTGCGCGACGCCGACGCCCTCGTGCGCCGCGCGCTCCTTCAAACGCGCGGCCTCGAGCGCCGGGCTGTGCCGCTCGGCAGCGCCCAGCGCCTCCGCGAGGGTGAGCTCGCGGGCGCGCGCCGTCCCGGCGGCCCAGAGGCAGGCCGCGACGGCCAGACAAAATCGACGTGGGTTCTTCATCTTCTCCTTGAATGATACGAAACGCTCGCTGCGGCGGGAAAGGCGCGGCCTTAGGCCGGCGGGTGGTCGAGCGGAGCGGAGAAGGACGCGGCGCGCGCGAGGCGCTTGCGGCTGGGGGCGTCCCGGCGCGCGGGACACGGCGCGGAAGCGGCGCCGTCGACGGGCGGAAGGACGGAGACGTGGATGCGCCGCGCGTGCGGCGTCTGCGGCGCGCGCTGGCCGCGCCGCGCGCCGCCGCCGAACGCGCCGGACGAGATCGCGGCCGCGCCGGCCGGCGCCGACCGGCGCTGCGCGAAGGCGCGGACCGCGGGCGCGGCGAGAAGAGCGGCGACGGCGGCCGCCGCGAGGAAACGCGGGACCGCCCAACCCTTTCTCATGCCGCAGAGTCTAGCGAAAATAGCCATGCCTCTTCCTCTCTTACGCTCCAAGGAAGCGTTAGTTCGCGGCGATCTCCCGTTCAAGCTCCCGGGACGTAAAGTAAAATGGCCCGATGCCGAAAGAATCCGAGCCGTCCTGGTCCTTGAGCCCCGCCTTCGACGCGGCCCTCGCGTTCGCCTCCGCTTCGCACCGCGGTCAGATGCGCAAGGGGACCGCGATTCCATATATAAGCCATCCGCTGGGCGTCGCCTCGATCGCCCTGGAGTTCGGCGCGAGCGAGGCCCAAGCGATCGCCGCGCTCCTGCACGACACGATGGAGGACTGCGGCGTGAAGCGCGAGGAGCTCGAGCGCCGGTTCGGGCCCGACGCCGCGCGCATCGTGGCGGACTGCACCGACGCCACGACGATCCCCAAGCCGCCGTGGAAGGAGCGCAAGACGCGCTACATCGCGCACGTCGCGACCGTGAAGCCCGACGTGCTCCTCGTGTCCGCCGCGGACAAGCTGCACAACGCGCGCGCGATCGTGCGCGACGTCGCGAACGAAGGTCCGGCCGTCTGGAAGCGCTTCTCGCAGGGCCCGGCCGAGGTCGTCTGGTACTACCGCTCTTTGCTCGCCGAGTTCTCGAAGCGGCGCGCGGAGGCCGGGCCCGGATTCGCGAAGCTGCTCCGAGAGCTGGAGGACTCGGTCGCGGAGATGACGGCGCTGGCGAAAGGCTGACGCGCGGCTATTCGCCGCTGGTTTTGCTAGGTTGGTAGCGGACGAGCTCCGCTTCGCAGGAGGTGCGCCGTGCCCGATCCGCTGAAGACTCCCAAAGCCAAGCGATTCCAGTTCCACGCCTTCTACTTCGTGATCGCCGCCTTCGCCGTGCTGTTCATCCACGATTTCTGGATCCAGCAGCGGACGGTGGCGGTGATCCCCTACAGCGAGTTCCAGGCTCTTCTGGAGGGAGACAAGATCAAGGAGGTCTCGGTCGCGAAAGACCGCATCTCCGGCCAGCTCCTCGCGCCGGCGTCCGGCCAGAAGCCCGATTTCGTCACCACGCGCGTCGACCTCGCGCTCGCGCAGGCGCTGGAAAAGCACAACGTCCGGTTCTCCCAGGAGATCGAGAGCGACTTCCTCGCCAACGTCCTGTCCTGGGTCGTGCCGACCGCGCTCTTCTTCGCCTTGTGGATGTGGGTGGCCCGGAAGACGGCGGGCGCGGGAGGCCTCGGCGCGGGGCTCATGTCGATCGGCAAGAGCAAGGCCAAGGTCTACGTGGAGACCGACACGAAAACGACCTTCCGCGACGTCGCCGGCGTCGAAGAGGCCGTCGACGAGCTCAAGGAGATCGTCGACTTCCTCAAGAATCCCAAGGACTACGGGCGCCTCGGCGGGCGCATGCCCAAGGGCGTGCTCCTGGTCGGGCCGCCGGGGACGGGGAAGACGTTGCTGGCCAAGGCCGTGGCCGGCGAGGCCGGCGTCCCCTTCTTCTCGATCAGCGGCTCGGAGTTCGTGGAGATGTTCGTCGGCGTGGGTGCTGCGCGCGTGCGCGATCTCTTCGAGCAGGCGCGCAAGACGGCTCCGTGCATAATCTTCATCGACGAGCTGGACGCGCTCGGCCGCGCCCGCGGGATCGGGCCCTGGCTCGGAGGGCACGACGAGAAGGAGCAGACGCTGAACCAGCTCCTCGTCGAGCTGGACGGCTTCGACTCCCGCGCCGGGCTGGTCCTCCTGGCGGCGACCAATCGCCCCGAGATCCTGGACCCGGCGCTCCTGCGCGCGGGGCGCTTCGACCGGCAGGTGCTCGTCGACCGCCCCGACAAGCTCGGGCGCGTGGCGGTCCTGAAGCTCTACCTCGGCAAGGCGGTGCTGGACGCGACGGTCGACGCGGAAAAGATCGCCGCCCTGACGCCGGGGTTCACCGGAGCGGACCTGGCCAACCTCGTCAACGAGGCGACGCTCGTGGCGACCCGCAGGAAGCGCGAGCGCGTGACGATGGGGGACTTCAACGAGGCCATCGAGCGGATCGTGGCCGGGCTGGAGAAGAAGAACCGGCTGCTCAATCCCCAAGAGCGCGAGACCGTCGCGCATCACGAGATGGGGCACGCGCTCGTCGCGGCCGCCCTGCCCGGCTCCGATCCCGTGCACAAGGTCTCCATCATCCCGCGCGGCATCGGCGCGCTCGGCTACACCATCCAGCGCCCGACGGAGGACCGCTTCCTCATGACCCAGGAGGAGCTGGAGAACAAGATGGCGGTGCTCTTGGGCGGGCGGGCTGCGGAAGCCCTGATCTTCGGCCGCATCTCGACCGGCGCCCACGACGATCTGGGCAAGGCGACGCACATCGCGCGGAGCATGGCGACCGTCTACGGCATGGTGCCGGAGCTCGGACAGATGACCTACGGCGGCGAGCCCTCCGCCTTCATGGGCGCCGCCGGACCGTCGGTCCGGGACTACAGCGAGGAGACCGCCGCGCGCATCGACCGCGCCGTCCAGGGCCTGGTGGAGCAGGCCTCCCGGCGCGCCGCCGCCGTCCTGGGAAGGAACAAGGCCCTGCTCGAGGAAGCGGCACGACTCCTCCTCTCGAAGGAGACGCTGACGGAAGCCGAGCTCGCTCCGATCTTCGCGCGCCTGAAGCCGGCGGAGGCGGTCCTCAGCTCGTCATGAAATTACTTCGATCGGCGCGCCGCCGCGAGCCCGCGGGCCAGACCCCTCGTTAAACCTTTTTTTACTCTCCGAGCATTGACAGCGCCCGCCACGCGGCTATAATTCCACCATGGCGAAGATAGTGGTCGTCGAAGACGAGCCGTCCATCGTCGACCTGCTCAAGCTGAAGCTCGGCGAGGCGGGCCACAAGGTCACGAGCGCGGCGGACGGGCCGTCGGGACTGAGGACCGTCTCGCGCGACACCCCGGACCTGATCATCCTCGACTTCAACCTGCCCCAGGCCGACGGAGCGACGCTCCACAAGAACCTGCGCGCGAACTACAAGACGGCCAACACGCCGATCATCTTCCTGACGTCCGCGGCGCTGGACAGCGTCATGACGAAGGTCAGCGACGACCTGAAGACGCGCTTCCTCGAGAAGCCGGTCGACTTCCCGTTCCTCACGAAGACGATCACCGACCTGCTGACGCCCACGGAATAGCGCGGGCGCTTGCTGCGCTCGGGCCGGCTCGCGGCGGCCCGGCCGCGCTCGGCAGATGCTAGAATCGCCGACGCTGTAAAGCATCGGCCCCTGCAGGCACGAGCAAGGAGAGTACATGAACAAGATCGTGACGGCCGCTTTCGCGGCCCTTTTGGGACTGGCGGCGACGGGCTGCGCCTCGTACGCGAAGTACTACGACGCGAAGGGAGACCTGAAGGGCTCCTGCATATCCGGCGCGACGATCGGCGGATTCCCGTTGTTCCCGTTCGGCGGGACCTGCCACGCGTCGGCGAACGAGTACACGAAGTAACGACGGCGAGACAACGGGCCCGGAACTCGGTTCCGGGCCCGTTCTCTATTTATTTTCCGCTCGCGGCGCGGCCCGCGCCGCCGACGCGGGCTCGCCGCCGCCGTCAGAGCGGATCCAGCTGGTCGTTCAAGCGCTCGGCCTGCTCGCGGACGACCTTCATCCTCTGCTCGGCCGACACGATCCGCCACACCGTCCCCTGGCGATTGTTCACGGACGCGATGGCGGCGAACTGCGCGTCGCGGAACCGGACCCACTCCTGCTGGGCTTTCGTCGCCGCTTTCTTCCCCTCGTCGTCGAGCGCCCCCAGGAGCGCCTGATAGGCGCGGTTCAGCTCTTGGTCCCAGCGCTCGGTCCCTTTTCCGTAGCACTCGACCGCTCCCATCGTCGATGGGTTCTCCTTCACGCACTGCTCGGTCAGCAGCTCGATGGGATTTTTTTCCAGCCCCCTCAGCACCGGGAGGACGCCGCCGGACTCGGCGTCGACGAGGACGACCCCGCTCTCGGGCCGGTAGGCCAGGAGCAGGGCGCGGCCCTTGGACCAGCCGGCGACGGTCTTCCAGGGGACGGCGGCGTAGCTCACCTTCAAGCGCCGGCCGTCACTGAGCCACACCACGCTCGGATCGTGGTTCTCCTGATAGCTCACGTCCTGCGACCAATCCCACTTCGACTCCGCGAACGCCGGAGCCGCCAGCATCAGCACGCAGACCCACGCTCTCATGGCCCTCTCCTTGCGGCGCTTGTGATACCGACTTCGCTCGCGAAACATTTCACGGGCCTATAGCCACGCGCTCATCAACTTCTTGATCTGCGTCTGATAAGGGATCCCGCTCAGGCGGGACTTGACCTTGAAGGCTTCCAAAAGCGCTTCGGGGACCTTGAGGCTGATCAGGCGGCTCTTCTCATGGCGGTATATTTTAGGAAACGCGCCGCCGGATATCGACGATCGCGCGGGCATTCCCCCGGGGTTGACACTCGACCGGAAGCGGCTACACTTCACGGATGGCGCGAGCACGGCGGCGACTGACGCTGTTGGCCGGCGTCCTGCTGGCGTCCGGCCGGACGCAGGCGACGGGGCCCGCGTACCTGGATGAGCCGTCGCGCATCGTTCCCGTCGGACACGCTCGCCCCGGGGAACGGCTCCCGCTCGCGATCGTGCTCCCGGCGACCGGCGCCTCGGCGGCCGACGTCTACGGCGCGTTCGCGCCGCATCTCGGGCTCGACGCGTACGTCGCCATGATCCCCGACGGCGTTCCCGCCCGCGAGGACTACTCGGACGACTTCGACGCCTACGTGCGGCACTACGAGCGGCGGCTCGAGCAGGACCTCGCGCGCGCCCGCGCGCAGAACGCGATCAACGACGGCCGCGTCTTCGTCGTCGGCTTCTCGCTCGGCGGCGATCTGGCCTGGGCGCTGCTCGCGCGCCATCCCGACTGGTTCCGCGGCGCCCTGATCCTATCGAGCGGCTGCAGCGCGCGGCTGTCGCCCGCGGCGGCCGCGACGTTGCGTCGGCGCGGAGCCCGCGTTGTCTTCGCGGTCGGCGATCATGATCCGCGCCGCTCGGGCCTCGCCCGCGCGCAAAAGAAAATCCTCGACGCTCGCGCCGCGACGCACCTGTTCACTTTTCACGGCGGCCACCAGCTTCCCCCCGACCCCGCCGTACTCGACGCCGCGTTCCGCGAGCTGTTCGCCGCGTCCCCGACATCAAAGGAGCCCAGCGATGCCTCGCGACGCTAGGAAGAGGATCATCAGGTCCGGACTGGCCGCGCTCTTCGCGGCGCTGACGGGAGCGCCGGCCGGAGCCGCGCCGACCGAGCGGCTCCTGATCGCCTGTCTCGTCGGCGAAGCGCAGGCCGCCGAAGTGGGGCCATGCTCGACGACGACGGCGCGCAAGGCGTCTCTCGCGCTCATCGTCGAGTCGTCCGCGGGAGGAACGCGAAAATATTTCGGCGCCGTCCGGTCCGTGCGCGTTGACGGGCGCGCGGCGCCCGTCGCGCCTTATCCCGATGCGGCGAAGGCGATCGTGCGCTGGTTCAAGGTCGAGCCTCGCATGTTCCACGAGGATCGCCACGGTCACGATCCGGCGAACCCGCAATTCCTGTGGTACGCGAACGCTGGCGCGCCCGGAGGCAAGACGGACCGACAGCCGCTCCCGCCCGACACCATCACGTACCACGACACCGAGCTTTCGGAGAAAAAGAATCAATGGCTCATCGTCGCCGACGCGCATCCGACCGATCCGTTCTACGACAAGCACGACGGGCTCGGCACCATGCGCTACTCCGCCTCATTGGAAAACGCCGACGGCTCGGTCCGCTTGGTCGCGCCGACCTTGGAGAGCTTCAATCCCGACCTCGGCCGCCAGGAGAACGCCGCCCGCGTCGTGATCCGCCGCGACGACTCGTATTTGGGTTATCTGACCGGCTACTTCAACGTCCCCGGGGTCTTCGGTCCGTACGACGTCGAGATCAAGCAGCACCTCGGCGTCGACTGCTCGCACATGGCCGTCAACGCGTGGCGCGAGTACGCCGGCCGCGACGTCCCCTTCACCAACGTGACCGGCCTGCGCACGAATCACGTGCGGAGCGGCTATCTTCGCCTGGTCGCCGGCGATCTCTATTTGGATTCGACGGGCCGCCTCTACAAGACCTACGACGCGGCGACCCGCCGCCTCTCGGACGAAGCCGCGGTCGAGGCCCGCGAAGGCGACCTACTGGTGTTCGAGTACACCGCCAACCCGAAGCGCCGCCAATGGGACCACGTCGGCATGCTCTTCAAGCACCTGCACGCGGGCCCGAACCTCGGCGCTGAAGACCTGCTCATCCAAGCCGGCCCCGCCGAGCCCGACGTCGCCGCCCTGGCGAGCGACGCCTTCGTCGAGCCCAATCAGCCCACGCGCGTCGCGGTGCTGCGCTGGGTCAAAGCTTCGCGCGCCTCGCACTGACGGCGCTCTGATTTTGGAATGATCTCGCTAATGGAGTCTCTATACCTCGGGATTGATGCAGGCTACTCTCACATGGTTCGGAGCACAGGCTTATGCACAATCCAGGTCGCAGCCGCAGAGCCTATCCGCTGCTCCCATGTCACAGCGCCACAGACGGTTGTCGAGATACAAAGATTGATGGAAGAACATCGTCCTGCCTACGCATCAATCGATGGGCCACTTGTTATGGGTACTCGTACCCCCTACAAAACCATCAACCATTATCGACGCTGCGAGCAAATACTCTCGCGGGGCGTTTTCCAAAAGCGTTGCAAACCCGGTCCGACAAATTCTCCCCGCGGGCGAGACCTCCATCATCAGGCAACCGCTATTGCAAATCATGTATCGAAGAGATTTCCCGGCATCGGAATCGTTGAGGCGTTTCCGAATGCCTTCTTAGGAGTGATGCTGCCAGATGAAGTCTTCCGCGAACCAATTCGGCGAGGAATTAAATCAGACGTCTTCTGGAACTACTGCGTGAACCAGAGCAACCTCATGAGCAGACTCCTATCCCATCTGTTTGAGAGGGATGGGAAGCTGCTATTTGATCGGTGCAGACAAATCCATAACCACGATGAGCGGGCAGCCTTTATCTGCGCCATGACTGCTCGCGGAACGCACATCGGCGAAGCCAGCATTGTAGCTGGTGGGCAAGATGGGGCTATCGCACTCCCGCCAAGAAATTTTCTTCAGCCGTGGGCCAGGACCGCATTAGCCCTATGAACTGAGTCGTACTCAGTGAGTGAATAACACAGCTTGGGAGGCTGCTAGATGCGAAGATTCCCCGGAGTTGATGCGATTGTATACGGCACGCATTTCCTGGATTGAGCTATCCTTCGGCAAGAATCGAAAAGAAGAAGCAGCAAGGTAGTCCCGCCTCGCATCAAACGCCAGCCAACGACGTCCTTCTACCTCAGCAACAGAACCCGTAGTATTAGAGCCAGCAAAAAAGTCGACGACCAAATCTCCAGGCTCCGTCAAATAGCGAATAAAGAACTCCGGCAATCTCGCAGGGAACCGCGCTGGATGCTGTGGAACCGCTATTGATTTACATCCACGCAAGTACTGGCTATTCGATTCCGAATTCGGAATCTGAAGAAGATTGGACGGAATTGCCCCGCCGTTATTTTTCCCGAATCCCTTGCTGATGTCGTGTCCAGATGGCCGCTTCTTTGGCGAATAGAAACCGGCGGGGTCTTTAAGCAAGGCCTTCATCCGGGGACTATACTCGGTCAAAACCTTTGCGACATCGGCTTTCGGCCATTCTGTCTTGCTAAACCACCAAACGGTATTTACCGCGTCCTTCGCGCGCAGCTTCCGCTTGTTTACCCACTCGATCGGGCTCGGTAGTTTTGACGGGTTGTACCAATAAAAATCTTCCGCTAGAAAAAAACCGAGCTCATCACAGAAACGGATCAAGACTCGAAAATTGTAGAGACTCCGAACTGGAATGCCTTTTCTATATGCTCCGCCAAGATCCAACACAAAACTTCCGTCATCTCGAAGCTTCTTGTGCGCAAGCCGCGCAAACTGAATGAGCCAGTCGAGGTAATCCTTTTGGCTCTTGTTGCCATATTCCTTTTCTCGCTGCAGAGCAAACGGCGGGCTCGTCAGAAAGAGATTCACGCTCTCGTCTGGCAGCTTCGCCAGTAGGTCGAGAGAATCGCCGCAGTAAGCAGCGCCCAGGCCGGTCTTATACGCCGGCGCGATACCGAGATCGGGCATTCGAGTCTTGGGGAGTATACGTTTCCGCCTCGGTTTTTGTTCCATGCGGGTGCTACTTAAAGTCTGTAGATTCATAGTCTGCAAAAGTATTTTATTCGTTCCGCATGCACAAAGCAATAGCGCGTAAGATTTTAGCTGAAAACCTTCGAGCATGGCGCCGGAGGAAGTCGCTTTCCCAGGAAGCGCTCGCCGATCTGTCGGGCCTGCATCGAACCTATGTCGGCTCCGTTGAGAGAGGCGAGCGAAATATCTCGATCGACAACATCGAGCGTCTCGCGAATGCGCTCGGGGCGAGAGTTCCTGAATTGCTCACCGCGACCTAGTGAAACTCTGATGAAACCGCATCCTGACAAGAAAATCCTAGAAAGACTTTTCCCCCACATCGAAGCGTATCAACGTCTCGCTTCAAAGCACGGGATTGGAGATATCTTCCAGGACAACGGCGGGAAGCTGCTTCAGCTCTTGCTCATTACCGGTCTAAAGATCAAACCCGGGCGCGAAGGCAACGACGCTCGTGACGGTTCTGGAAATGAGTATGAGATTAAAACGGTGAACGCTCTGCTGACGCAGAGTTTCTCAACGCATCATCACATGAACCCGACGATCATCGGGAAGTATCGAAAGGTTGACTGGTTCTTCGCAGTCTACGAGGGAATCAAGCTCATCGCGATCTACCGCATGACTCCCAAGGATTTAGAGCCATTCTATTCCAGGTGGGAGTCGAAGTGGCACGCAGATGGCGGGAAGGACATCAACAATCCAAAAATTCCGATCACATTCGTGCAAGCCAATGGCCGACTTATCTATACGGCCAGAGGCTGACACCTCGATCCTCGGATCGAAAATAACTTTTACCGCTTCGGCGGCTCGGCCTCGCGGATCACGGCGCCGTCTTCCGTGCTGAGGATCAGCAGCGAGAAGCGCTCGACGTAGTCGAGCTCGTTGGTGTTCAGCGAGGTGTAGTCGAAGCGGCCGCGCAGGTCGGTGTAGCCGTCCTTGTAGAACTTCACCTCGCCGCCCTTCATGCGCGCGTAGACTTTGACGTAGGTCTTGGCGAGCGGCTTGCCGGCGTCGCGCTGGGTCACGCGGACCTGGCCGTAGTTCTCGATCACCTGGACGGCGAGGGTGTGCGCGTAGTAGGCCGAGGACTTGCGTTTGCCGGCGGCGGAGAGCTCCACGATGACGTTGGCGCCGGTGAATTCGGGCGGCAGGTCGAAGGAGTGCGGATTCTTTCCCGCGGGCAAGGCGATCTCGTCGGTGCGGTTGGGCTTGATGAAGGCGAACTGGCCGGACTGCTGCTGGACGAAGGGCTGGCGCGAGAACAGCAGCTCGATGTCCATGCGGTAGAAGTTCACGCTCACGGACGGCAGGTTCTGGGCGGAGACGGAGACGGCGTTCTTCTCCACGCTGAAGTCGAAGTCCGGCTCGGTCGCGGCGAGCTGGTCCTGGCGCTGGGCGCGGTCCTTGTCGTCGACCACCTGCGCGGCGGCGCCGGCGATCTCGTCGATCTGAGCGAGCGCGTTGCGGAAGAGGTCGCGCCAGCGGTCGACGGGATGGTCCTTGTGGCGCTCGGCGAGCTTGCGCGCCTCGTCCGGGCGCTCGCGCAGGAGCTCCGCGAAGGTCTTGAGGTAGTCGTACTGGAGCGCGGTCTCGACTTTTTTCGGATCGACGGATTCGAGAGCCTCGAGCCCCTCCTCGGTCCGGTCCTGGAGGAGCAGGTAGTACGCGGCGGCCAGGCGATCGGCGTCGGTGAGGGCGGGGCGATAACGGAAGACGTCCATCAGACTTTCGTACTGCGTCGCGAACTCTCCGTTGAGGATCTTGCGCCGCGCGCCGAGCTTCTGCGCGCGCGCGTTGACCAGCGGCGCGTACTCGAGATGCTGATACCACCAGCGCGCGACCGGATCGACGCGCACGAGCGGGCTCTCCAGCCACGGCCCGCACTGCGCCAGGAACTCGTCCTGGTGCAATAAGAACTCGCGGATGTTCGGCACGTCGGCGTGATGCACGCTGTACTGCCAGAGCGTGCCGTGGTAGACGTGGCGCTTGCGCAGGAGGGCCAGGCACGACGCGTAGAAGTCCTTCTCGCGCAGGCGCCAGGCGATCCCCTCCAAGCCCGCGACGCCGCCGACCGTCGCGATGCGGTCGATGTTGTTCGCGTCGAGCCAGCGCAGGACGTCGGCGGCCTCGCCGTTCTGCGAGAGCCAGGCCCAAGACGTCTTGTCGACCGCGCTCAGCTCGCGCACCACGTTGAGGCGCGCCGGCTCCGCGCTGGCGATGAGCGCCTCGTTCTTCGCGACGTGGACCGGGAAGTGCGGGAACGTCCCCGGCGCGGGGAAGTAGAACGCGTACTCGAACGACTGCGTGGAGTACGGCGCCAGCTCCGTCGGCCGCCCCTTCGTGACGAAGCCGTTCTTCACGGGCAGCGCGCCGATCGGGATCTGCATGAGCAGCTCGAGCTTCTGCGTCGCCGACGTGGGATTGGTCAGCACCACGCGGCAGGCGTAGACCACGTTGACGAGGAACTCCCCCGTCACGTACTTGTCCACCTCGCCGCCGTCCTCGTAGCGCTTGCGGTCGTCGTCGCGGAAATAATTCTGGCTGACGAGCACGGGCACGCGCTCCGCCGCCGGCTCCGCGGGCATGATCTCTTTATGAAACGCCACGGCGCGCGTCTTGCCGACCAGCTTCATGCGCGCTTCCGTGAAAACGACCTCGGGCTTCTCGGCCTTGAACGGAAGATCCAGCACCGCGAGCGCCAGCATCATCTCCGCGAAATTGCGCGAGGCGTAGGCGACGTTTTGCGAGAGGAACGGCCCCGCAAACCGATGCTTCGCGTAGTCTCGCCAGAACGGGTTCACCGTGATCAGCTCCGGTCCCTGCTGGTCGATCGTCAGGTGGTAGTAGTTGTTCTCCGCCCACTCCTGGGTCTTGTCGAGCTTCTGGTAGAACTGGCGCACGCTCCGGCGCGCCTCGGCGTCGCGCGCGCGGCCGCCGCCCGCGCCCGACTCGTCGAGGCCCAGGGCCTCCAGCGACTCCGCTTCCTCCGGGGCGCTCGCGTCGTCCTTGTAGTCCGCCGCCTCCGCCTTCTTCATCCGCGCCGGGGATCCCCGGAGCTGGGCCGCGCCTCCGGCCGCCCGCGACGCGGGCGCGCTCGCCGCGACGTCCGCGGCCGGCCCCCCGGCGAACGACGCGTGCAGCGCGCCCATCGGCGACGCGAGCTCTTTCTGCTCTTCGGCGGCCTCCCGCGCCTGCTTGAAGCCGAGCGCGTCGCCCGCCTCCAGCGCGCTGCTCTGGATCGCGGATTGGAAGAGATGGTTCGCGCCCTCGATGTCGCGCGGCAGGAGGTCGCACAGGTCGCCGACGTGGCGCGCGCAGGCCTCGCCCTCGTCGTCGAAGCGCTGGGACAGCAGGATGCGCTCCACGATGTTGAGACGGCCGTACGCCCACGGCGTCCGATAGTCCGAGAGATCGTCGCCCAGCAGATAGCGGTCCAGGAACGTCTTGTCCTTCTTGTTGCGCAGGTACGGCAGGATCACGCCCTTGAAGAACTCGGGGTCCTTGCGCGAGAGGAAGAAGCTCAGCTCGTGGCAGGCGAACTCGCTGTACTTGGCGCGCTTCTCGCTCTCGGACAACTCCGGCCAGCGCAGAACGAAGGAGAACGCCGTCAGCGTCGCGTCGCTCGACAGCGTCGCGTAGAGGCGGTAGACGCGCGACAGCGCGTCGTACATCTCCACGGTCGACGTCGTGATGTCGGCGATCTCGAGCGGGCGGCCCTCGGGCAGGACCGTGACCTGCTTCTTCTCCGTGAAGTGCTTGTCCGCGTCGAGACCGAGGCGCAGGCGCAGGTCCGAGTGCGCGGTCGTCGCCTCCGGCAGGAGGACGTCGCGGCTCACGGTGTTGAGCGCGTCGACGGCGACGACGCGGAGCTGGCTCGCGTGAGCCAGCGCCGAGCGCGGAACCGTCACGATCCCCGACGCGTCCGGCTTGAGATTGACGAGCACGGCGGCGGGATTCGCGAGGAAGTCGAGATTGGAGAACGTCCCGGGCGCCGCCGCGCCGGGGGACGGCTTCGCCGTGGGCGCGGCGCAAGGCTGGGACGGCGGCGCCTCCGGCGAGGCCGCGTACTGCTCGCCCTCGGCGGCCTCCTGCGTCTCCGTCTCGGTCCCGCGCACGGCCCACGGGTTGAGCAGGAGCCCCGGGCGCGCGAGCATGCTGCCGGGGAAGACCGCCGCCTGACGGCGCTCCAGGATGTAGCGGTACTCGTCGCCGATGTCGCGCCCCGAGACGTAGTGCGAAGGCCCCTTGAACACCGTGAGGCTCCGCGCGCCGGGGATCCCGGCGCGGCCAAGCCCCTCGAAGCTCGAGTAGCCGGGCACGAAGCGCGTGCCGAAGACGTGGACGCGCGTCCCCGCGTTCGCGTGGCCGACCGCGATCTTGATCTCGTCCTTGCCGAGCTCCGCGCCGGAGATCTGCAGCGGCCGCGGGTTGCGCCGCTCGAGATGGCGCTTGTCGCCGACCACCCAGCCCGCGCGGTCGTCGCCGGGCGCCACGCGGATCGTCAGGCTCGCGCCGTCGCGCTTGAGGAGCAGGTCGTAGTCGCCGGCCGGCAGGCCCGCGATCTCGAGATAGCCGTCCTTCCGGCTCAGGGACTTGAAGTGGTCGCGCACGAACGTCCCGCCCAGGCGCTCGAGCAGCGAGACGTCGCGGCGCTCGACCGCCCCCGACGGCTGGGCCGGCTTGCCGTTCGCGTCGAGCACGCCGGCGCCGCCGAGCGGCTCGACCTCCATGAGCGGGACCCGGATCGGCTCGCCCGCGCGCGCGGCGATCGCGCCGGTCCGCGCGCAGAGGTCGTGCGGCAGGCGCCACGACTCCGCGACTCCCGACGGCGAGGAGACCGAGACGCTCACGACGTCGCGCAGGTGGCCCAGCGTCGCGCGGCCGGCGGCGTCGGTCTGGAGCACCACGTTGAGCGCGGGCGTGATGTCGCGGTGGATCAGCGTGAGGTTCACGACCGCATCAGAGCGTGACTCGCCCGTTTTGCCCAAAAGGTACAGGGCGTAACCTGACGAGCTTCTCATTAAATATATGTCCTCGAGCTTGGGGCCGGCGTCGATGCCGTTCAGCGCGAAGTCCCGCGCGTCGCCCAGGTCGAGCTTCTTGTTGTCCGAGACCTTCGTCACCTTCGCGCGGAACGCGAAGGAGATCGAGGCGAGATTATCGGGCACCGAGAACTTATGCGTCGTCTCGCGGTCCTCGCTCAGCTCCAGGCCGCCGACCTCCGCGCTGGAGCTCACGCCGTCGCGGTCGGTGGAGGTGATCGTGAGCACGGGCTCCTCGAGCAGCTTGAGGCTGACCGGGATCCCGTTGACCGCCAAGGTCGGGCGCAGGAGGACCAGGGCTTCTTTTTTCTTCAGCAGGCTCTCGCGGTCGACGTAGATCCCGGCCGCGAGCGAGTAGCTCTCCGCGCGATGGTCGAAGGCCTCCAGCGTCGTCAGCGTCCCGTGCCGGAGGAGGATCGACTGGCGGCCGGGATTGGCGCTGAACGGCACGCGGATCTCGCCGCCCTCGTCGGCGCGGTACTCGCGGCCCGACAGCCACAGCGAGGCGTCCTCGAGCGGGGCGCGCTTCTCGTCGAGGACCGTGAAGGCGTGGCCGGCCGAGCCGACGCGCTCGACGAAGCGCAGGCGGCCCTTGCGGATCAGCGCGCGCGAGCTGATTCCCCCGCCGATGAGCTCGACGACGTAGACGCCCGGCTTCGTCAGCGCCGGGAACTCGAACGTGCGCCGCACGCGCAGCTGCGGCGCCTCGCGATACGCGTACGTCTTCTCCTCGCTCGCGACCAGGCCGTCCAGATCGACGCTGGTGTCCACGTCGCGGCCGTTGGCCAGGAAGTAGTTGAGCGCGTTGATCTCGAACACCTTGACCGCGAGCGCGGCGACGTTCTTGACATCGACCGCGAGCGTCACCTTCTCGTCGGCGCCGAACCGGGACGGGTTCGCGCGCGCGAACTGGATCTCGACGCGGTCCTTCAGCGCCTGGTAGAAGCCGGGATCGTTGAGCAGCGAGTACCACTTCTCCGCGCCGTCCGCGCCGTTGACGATCTTCGTCGTCGCGAAGACCTCGTTCAGGAACGGCGTCGCCATGTACTTGTCGTAGGGCTTGACGCTCGACGCGCTGAAGAAGAAGCGCGCGAGGTAGTCGCGCACGAGCGCCTCGTCGTCGCCGAACGCGGCGTGCAGGGTCGCGTGACTGTAGTCGCGGCCCAGCCCGAAGAGGCCGGTGTCGCTGCGGTACTGCTTCAGAAAGTCGGGGTTCGCGTACGAGACCTGGCGCGGGAGCTTCACGTAGTCCATGAAGCGCGCGTCGTCGTAGACCCCCTTGCCCCGGTCGTGGTCGAGGCGGTGGTAGAGGATGTGCGCCTTGAGCGCGTTGAACTTCGGCGCGAGGTTCTTGACGAAGTCCCAGAGGCGGGCGAGGTAGGCCTCGCGGTCGCGCGCGTCGTTCTGCCAGTCCACGTCGGGCCCCGGCTGGAGCTTGACGAGGTAGGCGTCGACGAACGCGTCGACGAGCAGGAGGTCGGGCTTGAGCTTGATGAGCGCGTCGAGCTGATCTTGGAGAAGGAGATTGTGTATGGGAATCGCGCCGAAGCCGCCGCTGTGCGGGTCCTTGAGCTCGGCCGCGACCAGCTCCGGCAGCTTCGGATAGTCCGGCCGGCGCAGGCGCCCGAGGACGTGGCGCACGCGCTTGGGGTCGATCGCCTCGTCGAGGAGCCACTCGAGCGCCGCGTCCGTGAAGCCCGCGAGGTCGGTCTCGCGGCTGTGCGCGTAGCCGATCTTCTTGATCGCGTCGCGGATCGCGACGGGGCCCAGCGACGTCGGATGCGTCGTCTTGCGCCCCTCGACGGCGCGCTGATGGTCGAAGCTCAAGCCCAGGTGGTAGCGCAGGTGCTCGAGCGTCTCCTCGGGCCGCGCCTCGTAGCGCAGGAGCGCGAGCCGGTGGCGGACGCGCCAGACGAGCTCGGTCTCGCCGTGGCGCTTGACCCATTCCTCGACGAGCGGCTCGATCTCGTCGAGGCGCCCGGCCTGCTCGCGGAGCAGGCAGGAGTGGAAGTAGTGGTCCTCCGTGCCCGGGATCAGCTGCTCGAGCGCCTTCGCGCGGTCCTTCGCCAACGCGAACGCCTCGAGCTGATGCGGTTCCATGGATTCTCCTGTTCCCGCGACAGCTTACTTGAGCCCCAGTCGATATATCAAGGCCCACCCGGCCGCCGGGGACGCGCGCCCAGCTTCGGTCCTTGACGGCCGCGGCCTTATGTATTACATTATGTAATATATGACGATGACGATCCGCCTCAAGGACCGGGAGAAGCGCCTGCTGACGCGCGCGGCGAAGCGCTACGGCCGCGCGCGGGCGCGGTCCGCGATGGTTCGAGAGGCCATCGTCGGCTACTGGACGGAGAAGCTCGAGCGCGCGAAAGCCGCGCCTTACGAGTCGGTCAAGGACAAGCTCGGCTGCTGGCGCGGAGCGCCGGCGGACCTGTCCGAGCGCGTCCGCGAAGGCGTGGTCAAGAACCTGCATGCCCGCCGAGCGCGTTCTCGTTGACGCAGGGCCGCTCGTCGCGCTGTTCAGCGCGTCGGATCGGCATCACGTCGAGTGCGTCGCGGCCCTCAAGCGCCTGCGCGGCACGCTGCTCACCGTCTGGCCGGCCGTGACTGAGGCCCAGCATCTCCTCTCTCCGTCTCCGGAAGCGCAGGACGCCCTGCTCGGCTGGATCGAAGCGGACGGCCTCCAGCCCGTCGACTTCGGCGCGGCGGAGCTGCCGAGGATCCGCGAGCTGATGCGAAAATACGCGGACCTGCCGATGGACTTCACGGACGCGGTGCTTGTCGCGGTCGCGGAACGGGACGCCGTCGCGACGATCTTCACGGTCGACCGCCGAGACTTCGCGATCTACCGGCCGCGCCATGCGCGCACGTTCCGTCTCCTGCCGGCGCGATGACATCGCAGGTCCCGTTTAGTAATATGGCGCTCATGAACGCTCTCCTCGCCGCATTGATCCTCCTCGCCGCCGCCGTGCCTCTGCGCGCCGCCGACAACGACGACGACTCGAACCAGGCGCAGATGGACCGCGCCCAAAAGAAGATGATGGACGACTTCAACAAGGCCGAGAAGACGCAGGCCGACGAGTTTTCGAAGATGTCGGACGAGACGGCGGCGCAGTACCGCGAGTTCGAGCGGCAGCGCGCGCGGCAGGCCGCCGAGTTCCGCGCGGCGGTCGCCCGGCAGTGGACGGAGTTCCACGAGCCGAGCGCGAAGGAGTGGGTCTCGTACTCGGGAAAGCGCGACGCGCTGGGCCGCGTGGACTTCGAGAAGGGCAAGATCCGCGTCGAGGTGCTGGTCCCCGCCGACCAGGCCGCGCCGGACCGGACGAAGGCCGCCGCCGAGAAGATCCGCGAGCGGGTGAAGGAGCTCCTCGCGCAGAAGGACGGCTCCGGCGCGCGCGTGCTGCAGGATCAGGTGAAGACGAGCGAGGGCAAGCCGGTCACGCCGGAGAACGCGGACGAGTTCGTGAAGACGGACGTCGCGCGCACGATGGTCGTGGAGCCGAAGCCGGTCGTCGCGCAGGACGGCAAGCCGCGGCTCAAGGTCGTCGTCGAGGTCCCGCTGGTGCCGGATCACGAGAAGGTCCGCGCCCAGCGCTACAAGCCGATCGTGGCGCGCTGGGCGGCTCAGTACGACCTGGCCCCGGAGCTGATCTTCGCGGTCATCCAGACCGAGTCGGACTTCAACCCGCTGTCCCAGTCGAACGCGGGCGCGGTGGGGCTGATGCAGGTGGTGCCGCGCACCGCCGGCGACGAGGCGTACCGCTACCTATACAAGGAAGACAAGGCGCTGACCTCGGACTACCTGCTCGACCCGGAGAACAACATCAAGCTCGGCGCGACCTACCTGCACATGCTGGACTCGCTCCACTACGGCAAGGTCAAGGACGCCGACAACCGCCGCACGCTGAGCATCGCGGCCTACAACTGCGGGCCGGGCAACGTGCACACGGACGTGCTCTCGAAGGGCGACCCCGACGCGCTGACCAACGCCCAGCTCGTCGACCTGATCCAGAAGTACGCCCCGCGCGAGACCGCCGACTACGTGCCGCGCGTGCAGGGGCGCATGCCGGCGTACCGCGGCTTCTGAGCCGCCGATGACCGGCGACGCGCCTTTCGGCTTCCGCCACCTCGAGGAGACCCACGAGGTCGTCGACCAGCCGGAGTCCTTCGAGCTCGAGATCTCGTCGTGGGAGCCGGCCGCGACGCTCGCGGCCTTCGAGCGCGTGCGCCGGTGGGCGGAAGAAAATCTGCGCCCGCTGCCCGTGCAATTCGACGTCACTCATCAGGATCGGGAGTGGCGGGCGATGGCCCTTCTGATCAGCCCCTCGATCACCCTCTCCGTCGGCGTTCCCCCCTTGTTCTACGAGGAGCGCCGCAAGGAATTCGAGGCGGTCCGCGGACGCGTGGTCGCTCTTCTGGACAAGTTCGCGCGGGAGATCTGCGTCCCTCCTCTCGACGTCGGTCCGCTCGTGCGCGATCATCCGGATTTCGCGCCCGGGCGGCGGGTCAAGATCGTCTACGGCCCGCACCGCGGCGAGACGGGAGAGATCCTGCGCAAGTCCGAGACGAGGGACGTCCATTGGGTGCGCTTGAAGGACGGCAGCGAAGACCAGATCGGCGACGACCTCATCGAAAAAGATTGACAGGCTCGGTCGTATAGCATTCAATGGAACGACGGCAACCAGGAGGTTACATGGCTGACAATCAGCTCGACGTGGCTTCGATCCCGCAGACGGCGATCAAGGTCCTGACGTCCCCGGCGGCGTTCTTCCGCGAGATGCCCAAGACGGGCGGCTTCGTCGCGCCGCTGATCTTCATGGTCCTGTTCGGCTTCCTCGCCGGCGTCGTGCAGGCGGTCCTGAGCCTCCTCCACCTGAGCGCGGCGCACGGCGTCTTCATGAGCGTCGCGATCGTCTTCCTCGCGCCGATCCTCGTCGGGATCTTCGGCTTCGTCGGCGCCGCGATCGCCTGGGTGATCTGGAAGGTGCTCGGCTCGTCGGAGTCCTACGAGACGGCCTACCGCTGCGTCGCCTACATGTCCGTCCTGGCGCCGATCCGCGTCGCGCTCAACGTCATCCCCTACGCGGGCATGATCGCGTCCGCCGCGCTGGGGACCGTCTTCATCGTGATCGCGAGCGTCGAAGTCCACCGCATCGCCAAGCAGAAGGCCGCCGTCGTCTTCGGGGTCATCGCGACGGTCCTGGTCCTCATGGGCATCAGCGCCCAGCTCGCGGCGCGCCGGATGAGCGAGGGGCTCGCCGGCTTCCAGCAGCAGATCCAGGCCCAGGGCGGGCTGAACCAGCAGCAGGTTCAGGCGCTCCAGAAGTTCGCCGAGGCGCAGAAGCAGATGGCGGCGCAGATGCAGAACGCCGCGGCGCAGCGGAACGCGGCGCAGCAGAACGCGGCGCCGCAGTCTCAGCCGGCGTCGCGCTGACGCCGAGCCGTTCTTCGCGGGCCCTTTCGCGCGGGTGATATGCAGATCGGCATGATCGGCCTCGGACGCATGGGCGCGAACATGGCCCGGCGGCTCATGCGCGGCGGCCACGCGGTCGTCGCGTACGACCGCGATCCGGCGGGCGTGAAGGCGCTCGCGGCCGACGGGGCCGCGGGCGCCGCCTCGCTCGAGGAGCTGGTCCAAAAGCTCGCCGCCCCGCGCGCGGCGTGGATCATGGTCCCCGCGGGCGCGCCGACCGAGTCCACCGTCGAAGCGCTCGGCGCATTGCTCTCTCCCGGCGACGCGATCGTCGACGGCGGCAACTCGTACTTCAAGGACGACGTGCGCCGCGGCGCGGCGCTGAAGGCCAAGGGCGTCGCGTACGTCGACGCGGGGACGAGCGGCGGCGTCTGGGGCCTGGACCGCGGCTACTGCCTGATGATCGGCGGCGAGAAGGCGGCGGTGGACCGCCTGGCGCCCGTCTTCAAGACGCTCGCGCCGGGGCGCGGCTCGGTGCCGCCCTCTCCGGGGCGCAGGGACGGCGGCACGGCCGTCGACGGCTGGCTGCACTGCGGGCCCGTCGGGGCCGGCCACTTCGTGAAGATGATCCACAACGGGATCGAGTACGGGCTCATGCAGGCGTACGCGGAGGGCTTCGACATCTTGAAGAACGCCGCGTCGAAGGACCTGCCCGAGGCGCACCGCTTCGACGTCCCCGTCGCCGAGGTCGCCGAGCTGTGGCGGCGCGGCTCGGTCGTCGGCTCCTGGCTGCTCGACCTGAGCGCGATGGCGCTCGCCGAGGACCCGGCTCTCGCGCGCTACGAGGGCAGCGTCGCCGACTCCGGAGAGGGACGCTGGACGGTGCAGGCCGCGCTCGAGGAGGCCGTGTCCGCCGACGTCCTCACCGCCTCGCTGTACGCGCGCTTCCGCTCGCGGCGCGAGCACACCTTCTCCGAGAAGCTGCTCTCGGCGATGCGCGAGAAGTTCGGCGGCCACAAGGAGCCGCCGCCGGCGGCGAGATGACGCCCGGCGACTCCGTCCCCCTCCCGCGCGCGGCGCGCCCCGCCGACCCGTGCGTGATGGCGGTGTTCGGCGCCTCGGGCGACCTCGCCCAGCGCAAGCTGATCCCCGCGCTCTACAACCTCGCCGCGCAGAAGCTCCTGCCCGACGGCTTCGCCGTCGTCGGCGTGTCGCGCCGCGCGCTCACCGACGCGGAGTTCCGCCGCAAGGTGCTGACCGGCATCGAGGACTTCGTGCCCAAGCCCGTCGACGCGGCGACGCTGAACTGGCTGGCCGAGCGCCTGCACTACATGGCCGGCGACGCGGCCGACCACGCGGCGTACGGCCGCCTCGGCGAGGCGCTCGCGCGGCTGGACAAGGCGCGCGGGGCGGGCGGGAACAATCTTTTCTATCTCGCGACCGCGCCGGAGTTCTTCGGGCCGATCGCGCGCCGGCTCGGCGCCGCGGGGCTCTCGCGCGAGGAGCGCGGCGCGTGGCGGCGCGTCGTCGTGGAGAAGCCGTTCGGCCGCGACCTGGAGAGCGCGAAGGCGCTCAACGAGGAGCTCAAGGCCGTCCTGCGCGAGCGGCAGATCTACCGCATCGACCACTACCTGGGCAAGGAGACGGTGCAGAACATCCTCGTCCTGCGCTTCGCCAACGGGATCTTCGAGCCGCTGTGGAACCGGAGCTTCGTCGACCACGTGCAGATCAGCGTGGCCGAGGAGCTGGGCGTGGGCAGCCGCGGCGGCTACTTCGACGGCGTCGGCGTCCTGCGAGACATGCTGCCGAACCACATCTTCCAGCTGCTGAGCCTGGTCGCGATGGAGCCGCCGATCTCGTTCGAGGCCGACGCGGTGCGCGACAAGCAGGTCGAGATCCTGCGCGCGATCAAGCCGCTGACGCCCGGCGACGTCGCGCGCCGCGCGGTGCGCGGCCAGTACGGCCCCGGCGAGGCCGGCGGCGCGGCCGTCCCCGGCTACCGCTCCGAGCCGCTCGTCGCGAAGGACTCCGCGACCGAGACCTTCGCCGCGCTCGAGCTCTCCATCGACAACTGGCGCTGGGCGGGCGTGCCGTTCTACCTGCGCACCGGCAAGCGCCTGCCGACGCGCTCGACCGAGATCGTCGTGCAGTTCCGCGCGGCGCCGTTCGTGCTGTTCCGCGACACGCCGGTCGAGGCGATCGCGCCGAACCAGCTCGTGATCCGCATCCAGCCCGACGAGGGCATCGCGCTGACCTTCGGCGCGAAGATCCCCGGGCCGGCGGTCAACATCGGCTCCGTCGACATGGACTTCAAGTACCACGACTACTTCGGCGAGAAGCCGCGCACCGGCTACGAGCGCCTGCTCTACGACGCGATGCTCGGCGACGCGACGCTGTTCCAGCGCGCCGACATGGTGGAGACCGCCTGGGGCGTCGTCGCGCCCGTGCTGGAGGCGTGGAAAGCCGCGCCGGCCGGCTTCCCGAACTACGCGGCCGGCTCCTGGGGCCCGGTCGCGGCCGAGGAGCTGCTGACCCGCGGCGGCCGCCGGTGGCGCGAGTGCGCCGGCTGATCCGCGTCCTGTCCGACCCCGCCGAGCTCGCGGCGGCGGCGGCGGGCGAGTTCGCGCGCGCGTCGGGCGCTCATAAAGGAAAAGGGACGTTCCGCGCCGCGCTGTCCGGAGGCAGCACGCCGAAGGCGCTGTACGCCCGCCTCGCCGCGGAGCCCCTGCGCTCGCGCGTGCCGTGGGCGCGCGTCGAGCTCTTCTTCGGCGACGAGCGCTGCGTGCCGCCCGACGACCCCGACAGCAACTACCGCATGGCGCGCGAGGCCCTGCTGAGCCGCGTGCCGGTCCCGCCCGAGCGCGTGCACCGCGTCTTGACCGAGCGGACGCCGGAGGAGGCCGCGCGCCTCTACGCCGACGAGGTGCGCGGCCCGCGCTTCGACTGGATCTTCCTGGGGCTGGGGCCCGACGGCCACACGGCCTCCTTGTTCCCCGGCACCGCCGCGGTCGAGGAGAAAGAAAAGCTCGCGGTCTCGGTCTGGGTCCCGGAGAAGAAGACGCGCCGCGTGACGCTCACGCTCCCGGTCCTCAACGCCGCGGCGAAAGTCGTCTTCGTCGTCTCCGGCGCCGACAAGGCCGACGCGGTCCGCCGCGTCCTCGAGGAGCCGGCGAGCCCGGCCGTCCCGGCCTCGCTGGTGCGCCCCGAAGCCGGCGAGCTCCTCTGGCTCCTCGACGCGGCCGCCGCGTCCGGGCTGCGCCGAACGAAATGTTAGAATCGGGCCGTGAACTGGCGCAACCGCTGGGTGTTCTGGGGCCTGGTCGCCGGAGTGCTCGCGCTGATCAGCGTGCCGTCGGTGGAATGGATCGAGACCCTGCGCGACTACGCGCATTTCGCCGAGGGCTGGGAGCCCTCGCCGCTCAAGCCCTCGCAGACGAGCTTCACGCCGCGCGAGGACCGCAAGGGGATTCCCGACGTGCCGGTCCTCACTCCGGTCGAGTTCAAGCACAAGGCGCCGAAGGCCCGCGCGGTCGAGCTCGTCGGCGACTTCAACGCCTGGACGCCCGGTCTCCTTAAGATGAGCCGGAACCGGCGGGGCGTCTGGTCGCTCGTGGTGCCCGTGCCGCCGGGGCGCTGCCGCTACCTGTTCCTCGTCGACGGCGAGACCGTGCGCGACCCCGACGCCGGGACCGCGGAAGGCCCCGAGAAGCGCGTCGTGTCGATGCGGGTGGTGAAATGAGACGGGCCCTGCTCGCCGCCCTGCTGTTCGCGTCCGGCGCCGCCGCGCGCGCCGCGCCGCCGCCGACCGCGCTCGTCTGGATCCCGGCCGAGGACTTCTCCCACTGGAGCGCCGTCGACGACGCGCTGCGCCGGCGCTCGGATCTCAAGCTCACGATCGCGCTGACGCCCGCGATGGTCACGCCGATCGTCAAGGATTTTCTCGCGCCGTGGACCTCGACCGGCCGCGTCGAGGTCGCCGCGCGCGTCTCCGGCGATCCCGTGCTGCCGCTCGTCGCCGCGCACCCCGCGGCGCCGCGCCCCGACGACGCGCTCGAGCGCGGCGCCGAGGCGCGCTCGCTCGTCGAGAAGCGCCTCGGCGCGTCCGGCGTCGGGCTGATCGTCGGCGGCGGCGCGCTGGACCCGACCCTCGTGGGTCCGGTCGCGGCCGTCGGCGCGCCGTGGGCCGTCGTCGGCCCGTACGTCGAGGGCTCGTCGTGGGCGGTCGCGGGCCGCACGCTCTTCGTGCCCGCGCACGGGGCGCCGCGCGGGGCTCTCATCCCCGAGGACGCGACCGCGCCGGGCGCGTGGGTCTTCGACGAGACGTCCGGCGAGTCCGCCCTCGTCGCGGCGCTCGCGGCGCTGCGCTGGCGCGACAAGCCGGCCTCGGGCTGGACGACCGTGAGCCAGTTCTGCGCGGCGTCGGCCGGCCCGCGCGCCGACGCGGCGGCCGTCGCGGCCTGGCCCGGCTGGGACGGCGCTCCGGCCGCGCCCGACCCGACCGCGCGCGCCGCCTGGGACGCGTACGGCGAGGCGGCCAAGGCCCTCGCGCAGTACCAGAACTCCGGCTCCGCCGACCTTGCGGTGCTCGAGACCGCGACGGCCCTCCTGCGCCGCGCGCAGGACGGGCGCTTCTATCGCGCGCCCGCCGCCGGCGCGGCGACCTCGGCCGCGCCGGGCGTCCCCCCCGACCTGCGCGCGCGCCTGCTCGCGCTGTACAGGCGCCTGCGCCTGGCCGCGCCCGAGACGCTGTACGCGGTCGGCGCGTCGACGACGGCCGCCACCGCCTCCGACGACCGCCCGACCGGCGTGCACCAGGGCTCCGGTCCCGGCTGGGTCGCCTTCGACAATCCGGCGGGAACGCTCGCGCTCGCCCCGCCCGGCGTCGACCCCGAGCCGTGGCGCCTGCACGGCCTGCGCGTGGAGTGGGACGACTCGCGCGTGCTGCTGCGCCTCTTCGTCGGCCGCGTCGACGTCCCGGAGGGCGCGCCGCGTCCGGTCTTCGACGTCTACATCGACCAGAACCACATCCTCGGCGCGGGCTCGATCCGCCTGCTCGAGGGGCGCGCCTGCTTCGCCGCCGCGCGCGACGCGTGGGAGTACGCGCTGACCACGGCGGGCTCCGACGCGCGGCTGTGGCGCGCGACGGCGTCGGGCGACCCCGACCTGATCGCCACGCTCGAGACGACGACCGACGCCGCGGCCAAGGAGATCCGCATCGCCGTCCCGCGCGCGCTCCTGCGCGGAAACCCCGGGCGCTGGGGCTACATCCCCCTCGCGCTCGCCGAGGACCCGCGCCGGCCCGGCCGCATCCCGCCCGCGCCGCTCGTCGGCGCCGACGGCGCCGTGGTGCGCGGTCTGATCGCTCCGATCGAGATCCAGAAGGCCCTCTTCGACCACCCGGGCTCGCCCCAGCGCGTCCCGGCCGTCCGCGTCGAGACCGGGCCTTAGTTGAACGCGCTGGTTCCCTGTCTGCTCGGCGCCCTGGCCGCGGCTCGCGCCGCGACGGAGCCCGCCGCAGCACCCGCCGCGCTCGGCGGTCACGAGATCCGGCGCGGCGCCGACGGCGGCCTGCGGCCTTGGACCTCGTGGAACGAGGCGCTGGACCGCGAGATGGAGTTCTATCTGCGCGCCCCGCGCGACCACGGCTACCCGGTCTTCGCGACGGCCACTTTCCTGGACGGGAATTGGAAGCCGACCGAGCGGACCGACGCCATCCCCGCGACGCAGAACGGCATGGGCATCCTCTCGTACCTCGAGTACGACGCGCTGCGCGGCGGCAAGAATCCGCGCCTTCTCGCCGCGGCGCGGGCGATGGGCGACTACCTTTTAAAGGAAGACCTCACGCCGGACTCCGGGAAATATCCGCGCTTCACCCGCTCCACGGGACGGCGCGGCCGCTTTCCCCAGCCGCCGGACTCCGGATCTCAAGCGGATCGGCCCTACGAGATCGAGCCCGACAAGGGCGGACTCGCGGGCTACGCGCTGGTCCTGCTCGCGGACGCGACGAAGGAGCGCAAGTATCTGGAGCAGGCGCTGCGCAACGCGCGCGCTCTCGCCGCCAACCAGAGGCCCGGCGACGCCGCGCATTCGCCGTGGCCGTTCCGCGCCGACTGGCGCACGGGCGAGCCGCGCGGCCCCGTGTCCGGCGACAGCGCCTACGTCCTGCGGCTCTACGACGCGCTGATCGAGCGCGGCCACGCCGAGTTCGCCGCGCCGCGCGCGGAGCTGTGGCGGTGGGTCAGCGACGAGCAGATCCCGAGCGCCGCGAAGGACGGCGCCCTGTTCGCGCAGTTCTTCGAGGATCACGACAGCCCCGGCAACCGGACGGCCTGGGCGCCGCTGAACCTCGCGCGCTATCTTCTCGAGAGGAAGGAAAGCCTCGATCCGCGCTGGCGCGAGGACGCCGGCGTCCTCGTGGAGTTCGTGCGCCGCTCCTTCACCCACGTCGAGGCGGGCGCGACGGTGTGCCACGAGCAGGACGAGGACCGCGACGCGTGGGGCGGCGTGAACTCCACCTACGGCGCCGTGCTGGCGCTCTACGCGCAGGCGACCGGCTCGGAGGCGCTCGCGCGCGAGGCGCGCCAGGCGCTGAACTTCACGCTGTACGCGATCGACGAGAGCGGCCGCCCGCGCGACCTGCCCACGCACGCCGAGCTCGGCGGCTGGCAGGAGGACGCGCACACCGACGTGATCCACAACTACGTCGACGTCCTGCGCGCGCATCCCGACTGGGGTCTCCCCGACAAGCCGGGTCCCGCGAAGTAGGCCGTTCGATGGGAACGGATAACGGCGGTTAAACACAGAGACACAAAGACACAGAAACGGTGAGGGTTAACGACGCTTCGTTTCTCTTTCGTTCTCTGTATCTTTGTGTCTCTGTGTCTCTGTGGTTAATCGTTCGTTCGTTTAAGCGGGATCGGCGCTGGGCTCGACGATGCGCAGATTTCCCTGCGAGTCGGCGACGAGCCCCTTCGGGATCGTGAAGTAGAAGCGCGCGCCGCGGCCGAGCTCGGACTCCACCCAGACGCGGCCGAGGTGCGACTCGACGAAGAAGCGCGTGATCGTGAGCCCCAGGCCGGTGCCGCCGCGGCGGCGTCCCTGCACCTGCTCGAACTTCTCGAAGACGCGGCTCAGCGCCTCGCTCGGGATGCCCTCGCCGCTGTCCTCGACGCAGCACAGGATGTGCGCGCCCTGGTCGATGATCGAGATCGTGACGGTCCCGCCCTCGGGCGTGTACTTGACCGCGTTGCCGAGCAGGTTCATGAACACGCGCTCGATCATGTCCGCGTCGGCCTCCACCGAGAACTCTTCGACGGCGGCGAGGTGCACGGAGACGTTCTTCGCCTTCGCGAACTGCGCGAGCATCTCGATCGAGCGGCTCCCGATGCCGGCCAGCGAGACGGTCTTCAGCTGGACGCGCATGCGCCCGGCCTCCATCTTCGCGATGTCGAGGATGTTGTTGATCATGCCCATCAGCCGCGACGTCGAGCGGCGCACCGACGAGACGATCGACATCTGGTCGGGGTTCAGCACGCCGGCGGTTCCCTTCATCAGGATGTCGAGGAAGCCCGTCGCCGAGCTCAGCGGGTTGCGCAGGTCGTGCGTGATGTAATGGAGGAAGTCCTCCTTCATGCGGTCGAGCTCGCGCTCGAGCGTCGTGTCGCGCAGCGCGTAGACGGTGCCGAGCTCCGCCTCGCGGGCGGGGCTGACGACGGGGCTGCCGATCGCGCGCACGAAGCGGCGCTCCTGCTCGGTCGAGAGGTTGACCTCCTTGTGCTCGCCGGGCTTCTCGCTCGCCGCGAGCAGGGCCGTGCGCAAGGGCCCTTCCGGGAACGCCTCCGCGATCGTGCGGCCCTCGATCTCCGCGTCGGAGGCGAGCTCGAACATCTCCCGCGCGCGGCGGTTGACGAGCTGGACGCGGCCCTCGCGGTCGGTCATCACGATGCCCTCGCCGATCGAGAACAGGATCGCCTCGGTGCGCCTCTGCTCGACGATGAGGCGGTCGACCTGGAGCAGCGAGTACTGGCGCAGGCGCTCGGCCATCGCGTTGAACGTCACGGCGAGCTCCTGGAGCTCGTCGCCGGTCGCGATGTCGACGCGCGCCTCGAAGTCTCCCTGCGAGACGGCCTCGGCCGCGCGCGTGAGCGAGAGCACGGGCTCGGTGAGCACGCGCGCGAGCAGGGCGGCCGCGAGCAGGGCGCCGAGGATCACGATCAGGATCGCGATGCCGGCCGCGCGCTGGGTCTCGTCGAGCGCGAGGTAGGCCTCGGCGCGCGGCTGGAGGACGAGGACCGCGCCGCCGAGCGAGGGGACCGCCGCGTAGGCGCCGACGAACGCGTAGCCCGAGCCGTCGACGAACTCGTTCGTGCCGTTGGGATGATCGGGCCGCAGGGCCATGCGCGTGATCGGCCAGCCCTCGATGCCCCACAGCTCGTGGCCTCCGGGGGCGATCAGGGGCCGCCCGTTCGCGTCGACGAGGATCGCGAAGCCGGAGATCCCGACGTGCGCGGCGAAGAGCCGCACGATCTGGCTCAGCGGCAGGGCCGCGCGCGCGAAGGCGTCCTTGCCGAACGGATAGTGCAGGACCAGCAGCGGCCCCTTCGGCGAGCGCACGATCAGCGCCGAGCGGCCGTGGTTGGCGGCGGCGAGCTTCAGCGCGGTCTTCGCCGTCTTCGCGTCGATCGCGGCCGCTCCCGCGAAGTTCCGGTTCGCCGCGGACAGGCGGACCGCGCCGTCGCGGCCGACGATCGCGAGCGAGGCGATGCCGGCGTCGCTGGAGACGATGCGCTTGAGCAGGGCGGGGCGATCCCCCTCGGAGACCGACTCGAGCGCGAGCAGGGCCACCTGCACGCGGCCGTCGACGGCCTCGACCCAGCCCTCGACGCGCTCGGCGCCGCGCTCGGCGAGCTTGAGATGGAGCTCGAGGACCGCGTCGCGGATGCCGCGCTCGCTGGCGCGCAGGACGCGCTGATAAAGAAGGAGGACCGGCAGGAGCGCGATGGCTCCCATGACGACGGCGAAGCGGCGGGACAACCCCGACTTCAGCCAGTTCATCCGTCTCGCGGTCCTACCGCAGCGGGTCCCTCAACAAGGCCAGCGTCGCCGGCAGGAAGGCGAGCGCCCACCAAGCGAGCGGCGAACTCCCGGCCTCGCGCGTCGGCGCGAGCGGGCGCGGGCGGCGCGCGGCCGAAGCCGCGGACGCGGGCGCGGACGAGGACGCGGCGCGGAGCGCGCGCCCGTCGGCCCGGGGCGCGGTCGACGACGCGGCCCAGGCCGCGGACAGAGGCTCCGGGATCGCGGCCACGGTCTCGAGCAAGCCACGCCGCTCGATGAACTCGGTCGAGAGCAGGGGCAGCGCGCGGCGCGCCTTCACGACGCCGGACGCGCCCGGCTCGGCGGGCCGCGCCGCGGCGCGCGCGGCGGCGGCGGACGCGGACGAGGCCGCGGACGCGATGGAGGACGCGCCGAGCGCCGCGCGCACGCTCACCGTGAGCCCGCCGCCGATGCTCAGCGTGAGGCGCTCGATCGCGCCGGCCGCCGCCGCGGCCGAGCCCGCGACCCAGCGCGTCGGGCCGAGCGCGGCGAAGGAGCCGTTCTCCCGGGCGCCCGACGCGGCGCGCGCGTAAGCCGGGACCGGGACCGGCGCCCCGACGGCGTCGCGCAAAGTCTCGCCGCCCGCGGCGAGAGCGCCGACCGACGCGTCGCGCGACCACGGCCGCAGGCCCGAGCGCGCAAGGAGGACGCCGAGAGAGCGGGACATGGCGAACAGGCTCGAGGAGTCGAGGGCGGCGCGGTCGGCCGCCGAATCCCAGAGCGCGCGCGACGAGGCCGCCGCCGACTCGGCGCTCGCGCGCTCGAGGCCGCCCGCGGGCGCGGGGACGGCGGCGCGCGCGGCGTCCGCCGCGGAGACGGCGCCGAACGAATCGGCCGAGGCCGGCGCGCGCCGGGCCGCGGCCGCGGGCGCGACGGCGTCGCCGGCGACCGCGGCGGGAGGAGGCAGCTCCTCGGCCGCGGCCGGCCGCGCCTCCGGCGCCGACGTCTCGGCCGTGGGAGCGGCGGCCGCGGCACCGGTCACGGCGGACGCGGGCAGAGCCGGCACGGCCGCGGGCGCGAGGCGCACGACGCCCGCCCCGGGCGCCGCGCCAAGGGCGGCGCCGATCGCGCTCGGCGACAGGCTCAGCGCCGGCGTCAGCGACGGGACGAGCGTGATGCCGCCGTTCGAAGGCAGCAGCGAGCCGCCGAGGTTCGCCGCCCCGGCCGCCCCGATCGCGGCGCCGCCCGGGACGACGGGCAGCGGCGCGGGCGCCGCCTCGACGACGGCCGCGTTCGCGCGCGCGCATAAGAGGAAAGACGCCAAGACCCAGGCGCTCACGGCCCGAGTCTAGCACAAAGCGCGGCGGAGTTTCAGGCGGCGGAACGCGGCCCGCCCGACCTGCGGGCTCTCAGGAAAGGTCGAACTCCAGCCGCTTGCGGGATCGTCCCGGCGTCTCACGCTTCTTGAGCCAGGCAGCGATGCTCGCCGGATCGAAGCGAACGAGTGCGCCGAGCTTGATGGCCGGGATGTAGCTCTCGTGGACCCACTGGTAGACGGTCCGCGGCGTGACCTGCAGCCAGTCGGCCACCCCGTCCACGGTCAGGAGGCGATTCATCGTCCGGCCGTTCGCCGTCTCCATGGCGCCCTCATCGTATGAGGGCGACCTTACCCGAAGCGACGACGTCGCGCTGTCCGGCCTTGTGCGCGACTATCCTGTCCGCGTAAGTTGCGACGTTGTTTGACGTAGAGATCTGTTAACGCTTTCCCTTCCGAACGGCGTTTGGATAACGGAGGGAAAGGTGAGCAAGAGACAGAAGCAGTGGACGGTGGAGGAGCGCCTGGAAGTAGTGCGGGCGCGTCAGAACGGGCTGAGCTTGTACGACGTGCGGAAGCTGTACGGGGTCAGCTCGACGACGATCTACGAGTGGGTGAAGCTGTACGAGAGCCAAGGGCTGCCGGGGCTCGACATGAAGATCGGCGGCGGCCAGCCGAAGGCGATCAGCGCGAAGATCGAGGCCGCTGAGCAGGTGGTGGCGCAGGCCACGGCGGAAAATCCGACGGCCGGCGTCTCGAAAATCCAGGGCGAAGTTTACCGGAAGGGCTTTCTGGATTTGGCGCGCGAGACGGTGCGCAAGATCATGCGTCGCCAGGGTGTTGAGCCGCGGCCGCGCGGCCGCAGGCGGCGCAACGTTCCGCCGAAGGTGAAGACCTTCGAGCGCGCGAACCCGAACGACCTTTGGCAGACGGACATCATGACGTTCATGCTGAAGGCGCAGTACCGGGTGTACATGATCGGGTTCATGGACGACAACAGCCGGTTCATCGTGAGCTGGGGCCTGTACCGCTTCCAGACGGCGAACAACGTGCTGGAGGTGTTGCGCGCGGGCCTGGAGAAGCACGGCAGCCCGAAGGAGGTGCTGAGCGACAACGGGCGTCAGTATCACACGTGGCGAGGCAAGAGCGCGTTTTCGAAGACGCTGCTGAAGCTGGGAATCCGGCACGTGCGCAGCCGGCCGTACCATCCGCAGACGTGCGGGAAGATCGAGTCGTTCTGGCGGAACCTGTACCAGGAGCTGCTATCGCAGGTGCCGCTGTCGAGCTTTGAAGAGGCGCAGGCGAAGATTGGAGAATACGTGGAGTACTACAACTTCAAGCGCCCGCACCAAGGCATCGGGAACTTGATCCCCGCGGATCGCTACTTTCGAGTGGCGAACGCGGTGAAAGAGGCCGTCGCCGAGAACACGGAGAAGCTGGCGCAAGAAAAAGGTCCGGTCGTCGACTACAAGCCGCCCACGTACATCATCGCGAACATCGGCGGGAAGGAAATGCGGCTGGTGGCGAAAGACGCGGAAATCACGTTGGAGGGCAAGGTCGATGGAGAATCCAGCGCTCGTTAGGAACGACGGCGGCCGCCGCCGTCGCTATTGAGGCTGCCTGAATGGCGCTTGCTATCAGCATCAGTTGCCGCTGTCTCATTTCATCGGTCTACTGCTCCGCTTAATTCTGGACAAGCAAAATACCGATCACGCAAAGGCGATCCGGATTCGTGCGCGCGAATTTCTGGATCAACAGGGACACCTCGTCCCGGGCGGGACGCCCCGTCGTTCGTGCGTGACTGCACCTTGCCCTCCTCGTGTCCGTCGGCGTGCGGCACTGCGAGGTCTCCCCCAAGGGCTACTGTCAGCCAGGGTAGCCCCGGACGTGACCTTTGTCAATCACACTTATGACACCCTGGGCCGATTTCTAATTGAATATGAATCTCAATAATCAAGAGCGCGGCGGCAGGAGTCGCGGCGGCTGGGGATTGCGGGCGCGCCGGGATTAGAAGCTGAGGCGGAGGCCCATGCCCAGGTCGTAGAGGGTCGTGGGGATGCTGAGGGCGGCGATGGGGACGCCGTTGTTCGTCAGCGGCGGGGTGTGGAGCTCGAAGTTGAACTCGCCGCCCTTGGTGCCGTAGTGCTCGTCGCCGTAGGCCTCGAAGGTCAGGTAGGTCAGGAAGCGCCAGGAGAAGTCCACGCGCGAGATCAAGGAGCCGTCCGAGAGGTTGGCGATGGTCGAGAAGGTGTAGCTGGTGTGCTTGAGCTCGTCGGGACCCTCGGCCGTCAGGTAGACGGCGCCGTAGTGCGTGCCGGTGTAGAAGGGCTGGTACGAGCCGGTGAAGATGAGCACGGGATAGATCTCGGCCTTGCCGTAGCCGAGCTGGTTGTAGAAGTACTCGACGCCGAGGGTGGCCTGGCGGTTCTCCTTCCAGGCGAAGTCGTACTTGACGCCGCCGCTGACCTGGACGAACGGGCCGCGCGGGACGTCGAGCGTGTAGAGGCTCGAGACGTCCTCCCCGGCGGTCGGCGCGCCGGTCAGATGATAGCTGGGCGTCGGAGCGTCGGAGAACAGCGCGGCCTCGGCGTACACGTCGAGGGGGCCGACGGGCGACGAGAAGTCCGCGCCGAAGGTCGGCGGGGCGTTCCCCCGCGCCAAGGCCTCGACGCCCAGCTCCGCCGGGCCGAGCAAGGTCTCGCCGCGCACGGCCTCGCCCATCTGGCCGAGCGTGCTCGCGGGCTGGGGGTTGTCGAACAAGGTGATCGCGTAGAAGTTGGTGCCCTTCATCGACGACACCGGCAGCTCGAGCTTGACCATGGTGTTGCCCAGGCGCAGGTCGTACGGAAGCAGGGGGTCGCGCCGCTGGGTGTTCAGGAAATCCGTCGGGTTCCAGAAGCGCGAGGCGCCCCACTTCACGTGCTGCTTTCCGGCGGTGACGAAGACGGTCTCGTCGAGGTCGAACTTGAGCCAGGCCTGGTCGAGCACGGCCTGCGGGTTGCTCGGGGTCTGCGAGGCGCTCGTCGACAGGCTCAGCGGCGCGCCGGACGTCGAGTTGAACTGCAGGCTGCTCTGGTTGCCGCCGCTCGTCGAGTTGCCGTACTGGTCGCGCGTCGGGTCGTAGAGCACGCGCTCCTGCACGAAGCCGCGCACGCGGTCGCTGGGGCGCGCGTCCAGGAACGCGTCGAACTGGAGCGGCATGGAGATCGGCGACGACTTGTCGCTCGTGCCTTCTTCCTTCGACGCGATCCAGCGCTGGTAAAAGAGGCCGCCGATGGAGAGCGCGTTGTCGCTGACCTCGCCCGAGGCGAACTTGTCGCGAAAGGCGCTGAGGAGCTCGTGGGCGTCGTCGCGGCTCCTCCCCACGGGCGCCGGCGCGGCCGGAGCCGCGGCCGTCGAGACGGCCGGGGCCGCCGCGCCGAACATCGAGTCCTCGTTGGGCCGGTCCTCGGCCCGCGCGGCGCCGGAGAGCGCGAGCAGGAGCGCGCCCGCGGCGAACGCCCTCATCGGCTCTTCGACTCGAGCCACGCCTTCGTGAAGATGTTCTCCGGCAGCGCGTTCAGGTCGACCGACTTGATGACCACCATCGTCGAGTTGGCCTTGTCGATCTCGTCGTAGATGCGGATCTCCTGGCGGTACCAGAGGTCGGCCTTCTTCGACTCGCTGTAGAGCTTCTCCCACTTGGGCACGTACGACGTGCGCATGAGCCGGCCGGACAGCGCGAAGTCCTGGCGCTTCAGGTCGTTGCCGGTGGCCTTGTCGATCCAGAGCTTGACGATCGGATACGCGACGTCGACGCCGGCCTTGACGGTCAGCTTGAGCACCCAGACGTCGAAGCTGCCGAGCTTCTCGTCGGGCTCCTGCGCGGGCTCGTACTCCTCGGCGAGCTTCGACTGGTCGAAGTCCTCGCGGCGCGAGTCCGTGCCGGCGATGCGCTCGCGGTCCGTGCGCCGCTCCCACTTGCCGACGGTCGGGTCGTAGTACCAGAGGTTCTTGTCGATGCGCAGGTAGCCCTTGCCCGCCTCGGTCTTCGGCTTCGTGAAGAGGATCATCAGCTTCTCGTCGGCGTCGCGGCGGTAGGCGAGGCCCTCGCGCACGATGTCGGGCTTGTCCTTCTCGCGCTGCTCGAGATAGAACAGCGCCTTGTAGTCGCTCGAGCTGCGGATGCGCAGGTCGATGCCGTGCAGGAGCTCGATGAGCTTGTCGTGCGGGAGCGCGTCGGCCGCGCGCGCGGCGGAGCCGCCGAGGACGGCCGCGGCGAGGGCGAGGAGGAGCGTCGATTGTTTCATGCCAGGGGTCATCCCAGGTGCGACATGGCCGTCACGGGCTTGAGCCGCGCGGCGTGGATCGCGGGGATGATCGAGATCAGCGTCGTGCACGCGACGATGACGAGCATCCCGGCGGCAACGTGCCCCGCGTCGACCGAGAACTTGAACGTGTTCGAGAGCAGGAACATCTGGGCGCCGTGCGGGACCGGCACGCGCGCGAGGTTGAGCGCGCCCGCCGCCGCGAGGCCGAGCAGGGTCCCGGCCAGCGCGCCGAGCGTCCCGAGCGTGAACGCCTCGATGACGAACATCGCGAGCACGCGCGGGCACTGCATCCCGATCGCGCGCAGCGTGCCGATCTCGCGCGTGCGCTCGCGGATCGCGATCCACATGGAGTTCATGATGCCGACCGCGATGATGACGAGGAGCGTGGAGATCAGGATGAGCATGAGCCCGTCGATGCCGGTCACGGCCCAGCGGATGAAGGACATCTCCTCCTCCCACGTCGTCAGGTCGAGCTTCTGTCCGGTCCAGTCCTCTCTATTGACCGAGTCGAACTTCTCCCAGAACGGCTTGGCCTCGCGGTCCATCAGCGCGTAGCCGGCGTCGGCGTAGGCCTTTCTCAAGAGCTCCATGTCCTGCGGGAGGCGCCGCAGGTCCTTCAGGTAGATGTGGAGCGCCCCGGTCGCGTCGGGATTGAGCTGGTAGAGGCTCCTCAGCGAGACGTCGGGGATGAAGACGTTCCACGAGCTGATGAAGCCCGCGTCCTGAGCGACGACGGCGACGCGCAGGTCGAGGGTGTTGTTGGTCCCCCGCGGCGTCTGCGCCGAGAGCACCAGGTTGTCGCCGACCTTCACGTCCAGCTTCTTCGCCTGCTCTTGAAAGATCAGGATGGTGCCGGGCTGCGCCAAGTCGTCGAGCTTCCCCTGCACGACGCGGATCACGCGGCGGAAGCCCGGCTCGCGCGCGATGTCGATGCCGCCGATCACCGCCTGGAGGGAGCCGGTCTCGCTGACCATCTTGGCCCAGCCGCGGCCGCGCGGCGCGATGTAGTCGATGTCCGTCAGCGCGCCCCGCGCCACCTCCTCGAGCTTCCGGTACTGCGTGATCACCGGCGCGGACTGGCCCGCGGTCACCTTGTAGAAGCCGGCCACGTTGATGTGGCCCGTCTGGAGCGTCGTCGCCGACTCGAGCATCGTCGCGTGGATGCCCGACGACAGGCAGATCAGGAACACGAGCAGGGCCGTGACGCCCGCGATCGCGCCGCCGAGCAGCAGCGTGCGGCGCCCGTGCGAGGCGAGGTTGCGGATGGCGATCAGGAAGAGGTGCCTCATGAAGTCGCCTCGACCCTTCGGGCTCGGCGCAAATGTGTCGCGGAAATCCTCATAACATTTAGTCGTCGGTCGACATCGCCTCGACGGGCGAGACGCGCGTCGCCACCACGGCCGGGTAGAGCGCCGAGACGGCGGCGGTCAGGCCGATGACGACGAAGGCTCCGACGACGCTCCCCATCGAGACGTCGGCGTGGAGGCGCGGGCCGGAGAAGAAGAAGTAGAGGAACTCGTTGGCCGCGGGGATGCCGACGCGCCCGAGCCAGCGCACGATCAGCGCGCCGAGCAAGGTCCCCGCCGAGCCGAACGCCAGCCCGAGGAACAGCGTCTCGACGAGCACGAGCGCCAGCACGAACGAGCGCTGGGCCCCGATCGCGCGCATCGTGCCGAGCTCGCGCACGCGCTGGAGCGTGGCCATCATGACCGCGTTATTGATGATGACGAGAGCGACGACGAAGATGACGAAGACCGAGAAGTAGAGTGCCAGCTTGATCACGAACACGAACTGGCCGACGTTGCCCGAGGCCTTCTGCCAGTCGACCACGCGCAGGTCCAGGCCCGCCTTCTTGGCGGCGGCGTCGACGTCCTTCATGGTCGGCCGCAGCTTCGACGGGTCCTTGAGGATCAGCGCGGCGTTGAGCACCACGCCCTTCTCGATCTCGTCCTGGCTGTACGCGCGCTCGTCCGTCGCGGCCTTGCCGGGGCGCGCGCCGCCCATCTGCGCGCGCTCGTCGATGCTCTCCTGCTTGCCGCGGCCGACGACGGCCGCGCCGCCGCCGAACAGCTCCGCCTCGGCCTTGTCGCGGTCGACGAACTGAGCGCCCGAGTCCTTCTGCAGGCGCCGCGACTCCGCGAGCTTCTCCGGCGTGAAGTAGCCGTACAGGTCGCGGAACGTCGTGAGGTCCATGAGGCTGACCGCGCCGGCCAGGCCCGATTTCTCGAGGCCCTTGAACTGGAAGGTCCCGTACACCTTCACGTTGGCGGACTGGAGGAAGCCGTTCTTCGTGAAGGTCTGGACCGGCAGCGAGTCGCCCGGGCGCAGGCGGTAGAGCTCCACGAGCGGCGCGAGCTTGTCGTAGAAGAACTTGTAGCGCTCCGCGAAGTTCGCGTCGTTGGTGTCGAAGAAATCCGAGAACAGCTTCGCCGGGTCCTCCTCGCTCGTCTTCAGGAATCCCGAGAGCGCCGCGACCGCCTGCTTCAGCGACAGCGGATCGAGCTGGAGCAGGAACTCGCGGATCTGCGTGCGGTTCTGCTTGACCATCAGCTTCAGGTCGGGGTCCTTCGCGATGGTCTTGCCCTCGTCGCGGAGAGCCTCGTTGATCTTGTCGAGCCGGTGCGCGGTCTTGAGCTTGAACTGCTCCTCGTAGACGTACTTCGAGAGCAGGACGCCGCGCCGGCCCGGCGGCACCATGCGGCCGTCGACGATCTCCATGCGGTCGAACGACTTGCGGAAGGCGTCGAGGTCGGTGCCGACGTAGGAGAAGTAGATGAAGTCGGCGTCGGGGATGAGCGAGGCGATCTTGTTCTCCAGGAATTCCAGATGACCGAGCGGGTCCGCGTCGAAGCCGGCCCAGAACGCCGGGGACGCGGCCTTGTCCAGGTCCTTGACCGCTTGGGGCTCGATCGCGCTCGCGGCCAGCGCCGCGAGCTTTTTATAGTCGCCCTGGATCACGCCGATCATCGCGCGGACGTGGCTCTTCAGGCTCTCGATGCGCGCGATCGCCTCCGGCGAACGATTCCCTTTCAGCCGCGCGGTCTCGGCCTTGCGCAGCCGCTCGAGCGTGAGGTCGACGGTGTTGCCGTAGGCCACCTGGGCGTTCTCGGTCCCCATCGGGATCACGGTCTTCACGTTGTCGACCGACATCAGCACCGGCTTGACCTTCGAGAAGTCGACGATCGGCGCGATGTCGGGCACGACCCAGTCCCCGTACAGCGAGAGCTCGTCCTTGGACTTGTCGCTGTAGACCTGCGCGTGGCCCGCGATGCTCCCGATGATGCTCTTGCTCATCGCCGCGTCGATGCTGGCGATCAGCGAGCCGCCGACGACGAACAGCAGGGTCCCGACGAGGATGATGCCGCCGATGACGAGGTTCAGGAAGCTCGAGAAGAGGTTCCGGACCGCGATGCGCGACAGCAGCAGCGCTTCGCTCACGCGCGCGCCGCCGCCTCGCGGCCCGCGATCTTGCCGTCCGCGAGGCGCACGATCGAGTTCGCGTGCGCCATGACCTTCGCGTCGTGCGTGGAGAAGATGAAGGTCGTCTTCTCGAGGCTGTTCATCTCCTTCATGAGGTCGATGATGTTCTCGCCGGTCTTGGAGTCGAGGTTGGCGGTCGGCTCGTCGGCCAGCACGATCTTCGGCCGCGTCACGAGCGCGCGCGCGACGGCCACGCGCTGGCGCTGGCCGCCGGACAGCTCGCCGGGGCGGTGGCGCGCGTGGCTGGCGAGACCGACCTTCTCCAATAATTCGTCGATGCGCTCCTTGCGCTGCGCCGCCGTCAGCTTGTTCTGCAGGAGCAGCGGGAACTCGACGTTCTGGAACACGCTGAGCACCGCCACGAGGTTGAAGCTCTGGAAGATGAAGCCGAGCGTGTTCAGGCGCAGCTCGGTGAGCTGGCGGTCGGTCAGGTGGCGGGTGTCGCGGCCGTCGATGAGGACCTCGCCGGCGGTGGCCGTGTCCACGCAGCCGATCAGGTTCAGCAAGGTCGTCTTGCCGCTGCCCGAGGGCCCCGCGATGGAGATGAAGTCGCCGGGGAAGACGGTCAGGTCCACGCCCTGCAGCGCGTGGACCTTCGTCTGGCCGAGGACGTAGTCCTTGCGCACGTTGACGATGGAGACGATCGGTGAGCCGTTCGCGTGGTTTTTCTTCATGGGGTCGCCCGAGCGATTCTCCGAAATTAGGGGCCGCGCTGTCGAGCGCCGGAACTTTTCGGACCCCCGGCGCGTATCTATGGCGTGGATTCTGCAGCGCCTGCTGGCCGAGGCGGCGGGAGTGGATCAGTCCGTCGTCTCCCACCTCGAGCGCGGCGCGGACGCGCGCTGGTCGACGTGGAAGCGGCTGTTCAACGCGCTCGGTTTCGAGGCCGTGCTGGTGCCGGAGGTTTCGGCGGACGAGGACACGGAAGATTTTTTGCTGCACGAGCGCCAGCGGCGCAAGGATCGGATGGAGGACGGGCGCGCGGCGCGTTGGGAATGATCCTTGATCGGCATGATGGCTTTCCCTCATAATCGCACGAGAAAGCTCGTCCTGCTCCTCTTTTGTCGCCGTTTATGTGAGCAACCCATCATGCCGATCAAAGGGTCGATGCCCGCCGCCGCGCGACCGCGCGCGCACATTTTTTATACAGTCTCCGCGTGAGCGACGAGGCGGTCGACATCATCGTGGTGGACGACGACCCGCTGGTCGGAGACTTGTCGCGCAGCCTATTAGAAGCGGCCGGCTACAAGGTCCGCTGGATCGAGCAGGGCGAGGAGCTCCTGGCCGGCCTCAAGAAGAACCCGCCGAAGGCGGTCATCCTCGACATGATGATGCCCGGCATCGACGGCATGGAGCTCCTGCGCTCGATCAAGAGCGATCCCGCGACGAAGGACATCAAGGTCGCGCTCGTCACCGCGAAGTCCTTCCCGCTCGAGCGCCAGCGCGCGCTCAAGTTCGGCGCGGACCTCTTCATCGCCAAGCCGTTCGACGTCGGCACCTTCGTCGGCGCCATCGCCGCGCTCTGGGACGCTCCGGCCGCGCCGGCCGCGAAGGCCGCGGCGGAGACGGCGGCTCCGTCCGCGCCCGCGTCGGCGTCCGCGCTGAAGGTCCGGGTCTGGGGCAGCCGCGGGTTCTCCCCGTACCTGCCGAACGAGCGCTCGCGCTACGGCCGGCAGACCTCGTGCGTCTCGCTGGAGACGCCGCACGGCATCTTCATCCTGGACGCGGGCAGCGGCATCGTCCCGCTCGGCCTGTCGCTGGCGAAGAACTGGGACGCGCGGCGCCTGCCAGCCAAAGAGCTGTGGATCATGCTCACGCACTTCCACCTCGACCACATCCTCGGACTCGGCGCCTTCCCGTGCGCGCACGATCCCGCGTTCAAGATCAGCATCGCCAGCGCCAACGACGCCGGCAAGGACATCTCCGAGCTTCTGCAGGAGATCTACTCGGGCCCGCTGACCTCCTTTTATCCCGAGCCGAAGGCGAAGATCGTCGGCTTCCGCCTGGGCGAGGGCGCCTACCAGCCGACGCCGGAGACGCGCCTCGAGACGCTCTACATGCGCCATCCGACGACGACGCTCGGCTTCCGCATCGAGACCGGCGGGAAGACGATCGTCTACTGCCCCGACAACGCGATCGACCTCTCCGAGGCCGGCGGCTTCCCGCGCGACGACCGCCTGGTCCGCTTCTGCTCCAACGCCGACCTGCTCATCCACGACGGCCGCTACACCGACGAGGACTACGTCCGGCATAAGAACCAGGGCCACTCCGGGGTCTCCGGCGTCCTCGAGCTGGCGGCGAAGGCGAACGTGAAGGAGCTCGTGCTCTTCCACCTGGACCCCGGCTACTCCGACGAGACGCTCGACGCGATGCTGTCGAAGGCGCAGGCGACGGTGTTCGCCAAGAAGTGGTCCTTCCGCGTCCACATGGCGTCGGAAGGGCTGAGCTTCGAGCTCTGAGCCCTCAGCGCCGGTAGACTTCGCGTCGATGACCGACCGTGATCACGAGGATGCGCAGGCGCTCGTTCTCGATCCGGTAGATGATGCGCCAATCGCCCACGCGGTAGGACCAGCGGCCGCTCAGCACTCCCGCCAGTCGTTTCCCGATTTCCGGGGAGGCGCGCAGTCTTCCGATCGCCTCGCGCACGCGCTCGCGAACGACGGGATCGAGGCGCCGGATCCGGCGCGCCGCTTCCGGGGTGTAGACGACGTCCCAGCTCATCGGAAGACGTCTTCGTGCTTCACGATCCGGCCCGCCTTGACCTCGCCCTCGGCCTTGAGGATCGAGAGCATGAGCTCCCGGTCGGCGAGGATCTCGAGCGTCTCGAGCTCCTCCGGCGACAGGATGACGGCCGCGGCCGCGCCGTTGCGCGTGACGACCACCCGGTCGCGCCTGCGCTTCTTCAACGAGGAGACGATCTCGGGCAGGTGCGCGCGGACGTAAGAGATGGATGCGATCTTGTCCATGTCGGTTCCCCCGACATGAGTGTACAGGATTCTGTACATATATTCCAGGCCTCCCGGGGCGCGGATTCGATATCGACGGGGAGGATACGCGGCGGGGGCCGAAAAAGTTCCGTTCCCGTCAGCGGCGCGGCCGCTCGGCGATCGTCGGGCGGATGCGGGCATGGAACCCGGCACTGCCCGAGTAGAACTGGACGCGGTTGCCGTCGGGGTCCTTGAGCTCGATCAGCCGCATGCCGCTGTGCGACGGCTTGATCTCGGGAACGTCGCCGAGCTTCTTCTTCGCGATCAACCCCGCGCGGAATTTTTCCAAGTCCTCGCACTCGAAGGCGAGATGATGCGGCCGCTTCTCCGCCCCCTCCGCGTCCGCCGCCATCTCCATGAACTCGAGATTGAATTCCTTCCCCGGAGGCCGCACGAACGCGAGATTCTTTTCCCAGTACCCGCCGAACTCGAAGCCGAGCCCGTCGACGTAATAGCGGAGGGACGCCTCGAGGTCGCGCACGGGAACGGCGAGATGCCAGACGTCGAAGGCCGCGGCCGGGTCGCGCTTCATGCGTCCATTCTAGCGCATCTTTGCTAAAGTGGTCTCGAAGGAGACACTGCCATGCCCACCGCCACGCCGACGACGCCGACGTTCGCGCTGAGACCGCGCGCGACGAAGTACCTGACCCCCGAGCCCGTCGACGTCCCGCTCCTCGAGCATTGGGAGGCGATCGACGCGGCCTACCGCGCGCTCTGCGCGATCCTGTTCAACTTCGTGCCGGGCTCCGGGCATCCGGGCGGCAGCGTCTCGTCGGGGCGCATCGTGGAGACCATCCTTTATAAGCACCTGCGCTGCGACTTCTCGCGGCCCGACTCGGTCGACAACGACCTGCTCATCTACGCGGCCGGCCACAAGGCGACGGGGCTCTACGCGATGTACGCGCTGCGCGACGAGCTGGTGCGCATCGCGCGGCCGGACCTCCTGCCGGCCGAGAAGCGGCGCGTGCGCCTCGAGGACCTGCTCGGCTTCCGACGCAATCCGACGCAGTCCACGCCGCTCTTCCGCCGGTTCCATTCCGCCGCGCTCGACGGGCACCCGACGCCGCTGACGCCGTTCGTGCCGGTGGCGACGGGCGCGTCGGGCGTGGGCGACACCTCCGCCGTGGGCGTGGCGCTCTCCGAGATGGACGCGTTCGGGCCGAAGGGGCCGCGCGTGCACATCCTCGAAGGCGAGGGCGGCATGACCGCGGGCCGCGTGCACGAGGCGATCGCGACGGCCGCGACGGCGGGCCTGTCCAACGCGATCATGCACGTGGACTGGAACCAGGCCTCGATCGACTCCGACCGCGTGACCGCCGAGGGCGACCAGCCCGGCGACTACGTGCAGTGGGACCCGCGCGAGCTCCTGTACGTGAACGGCTGGAACCTGGTCGAGGCCGGCGACGGCTCCGACTTCCGCCGCGTGCACGCGGCGCAGGCGGCCGCGCTGGCGCTCGACAACGGCGCGCCGACGGCGATCGTCTACCGCACGACGAAGGGCTGGAACTACGGCATCACCGGCAAGGCCTCGCACGGCGCGGGCCACGCGTTCTGCTCCGAGGCCTTCTATCAGACGATGCTCCCGTTCGAGAAGGCCTTCGGCGCGACCTTGCCGCGCTTCTCCGGCGAGAAGACGCCGGCGAGCGTCGAGGCCGCGTACTGGGCCATGCTCGAGGGCATGCGCAAGGCCTTCGAGGCGAAGCCCGAGGTCGCGCGCTTCGCGGCCGAGCGCGTGGCCGAGGCCGCGCGCGCCACGCCGAAAGGGCGGACGGTGCGCGCGGACGGTCCCGATCTGGAAGCGCTCTATCGCGCGAAGCTCAAGCCCGAAGAGACGCCGGCCGAGCTCAAGCTCGAGCCCGGCAAGAGCGCGACCTTGCGCGGCGCGCTCGGCGAGACGCTCGGCTACCTCAACAAGCTCACGCGCGGAGCGTTCCTGGCCTGCGCGGCGGACCTGGCCGAGTCCACGAGCATCGCGGGCGCGGGCAAGAATTTCCCGAAGGGCTGGTTCCAGGCGCAGAAGAACCCGCTCGCGCGGCTCGTGGCCGTCGGCGGCATCTGCGAGGACGCGATGGGCGGCGTGATGTCGGGAGCGTCCAGCCTGGGGCTTCACATCGGCGTGTCGAGCTCGTACTCGGCCTTCATCGCCGCGCTCGAGCACGTGCCCGCGCGCCTGCACTGCATCGGCCAGCAGATGCGCCACGAGGCCACCGGCGAGCCATTCCGCACCTGGATCATGGTCAACGCGCACGCGGGCCCGATGACCGGAGAGGACGGACCGACGCACGCCTGCCCCCAGCCGCTCCAGCTCCTGCAGGACAACTTCGCGCGCGGCACGGCGATCACGCTCACGCCCTGGGACCCGCAGGAGATCTGGCCGCTGCTGATCGCCTCGCTCAACGCGCGCCCGGCTTTGCTCGCGCCGTTCGTCACGCGCCCCGGCCTCCCGGTGCCCGACCGCGCGAAGCTGGGCCTGCCGCCGGCGTCCGCCGCCGTCGACGGGGTCTACGCGCTGCGCCGCGGCGGCAAGGCGGCGGTCGTCCTGCAGGGCCACGGCGTGGCGACCTTCTTCACGCGCGACGTCCTGCCCAAGCTCGACGAGCGCGGCATCAAGCTCGATGTATTTTATGTCACGAGCGCCGAGCTCTTCGAGCGCCTCTCGCCCGAGCGCAAGCGCGAGGTCTTCCCTCCCGAGACGGCCTTCCGCTCCATGGGCATCACCGACTTCACCTTGCCCACGCTGTGGCGCTGGGTGCGCTCCGACGAAGGCATCGCCGCCACGCTCTATCCGCACAAGCTCCACGGCTATCTCGGCAGCGGCTCGTGGGACAAGGTCCTCGAGCAGGCCGGCCTGGACGGCCCGGGCCAGCTCGCCGCCGTCGAGGCCTGGGTCAAGTCCGTCGAAGCCCGCGCCTGATCAGCGGCGTTCCAGACCGACGCGGAGCCGGCTTTGGGGAAGCCTTGTCAATCCGGCGATGAAGACTTATAATTCAGATAGTGAATAAAAACGATTCAGATGCCGAATTGGATTTTCTCCCGCGCTGGCTCGCGCCCCAGCTTGGGAGGGCTGCCGCCGAGCACCCGGTCGTGGTCCTCACCGGCGCGCGCCAGGTGGGCAAGAGCACCCTTCTCCGGCACGAGAAGCCGACCAGAAACTGGAAGTACGTCACTCTCGACAACCTGGACGCCTTGCGGCAGGGCGAGCGCGACCCCGCGGGCCTGTGGGCGGGCGCGGACCATGTGATCCTGGACGAAGTCCAGCGTCTTCCCAGCATCCTTTCCGCGGTCAAGCAGGCCGTGGACGAGCATCCGCGCAAGATGCGCTTCGTCCTGTCGGGCTCCGCGAATCTTCTTTTGATGCGGCACGTCTCCGAGAGCCTGGCAGGGCGCGCGGTTTATTTGACGCTGCTTCCCATGACGACCGGCGAGATGCACCGTGAGGGTCCCCCGGCAGTCGTCGAAGCCGTCTTGGATGGGAATTTTCCCCGCGAAGAGACGCTGGCGACGCATGCGCCGGACCCGATCTCCGCGATCTCGCGGGGCTTCATGCCCGGCCTTCTCTCCTTGCCCACAGCAGAGAGCCGCACGCGCTGGTGGGAGGGCTACGCGGCGACGTATCTGGAGCGCGACCTCCGGCAGCTCTCGCAAGTGGAGTCCCTGTCCGACTTCCGCACGGTCATGGAAGTCCTGGCTCTGCGCTGCGGGCAGCTGGTCAATCAGACTCACGTCGCTCGCGACTCCCGCGTCTCCCAGGCGACGGTGCACCGCTACCTGAACCTCCTCGAGACGACATGCCTGATCGACCGGCTCCCCGCGTTCGCCCGCAACCGGACCACGCGCTTGATCAAGGCGCCCAAGCTCCATTGGATCGATCCGGCCTTGGCGGCGTACCTCGGCGGCCTGCACGACGAGGCCTCGATCAAGGCCTCGCGGGAGGCGGGCGCGCTCTTCGAGAACCTGATCTTCCATCACTTGAAGGCCCTCGCTGGAACCTTCACGCCGAAGCTCCGGCTCTATTACTGGCGCACGATGAAAGGGAGCGAGGTGGATTTCGTGCTGGAGTGGGGCCGCAAGATCGTCGCGGTGGAGGTCAAGCTGACCGATTCCCCCGGCTACGCCGACTGCGAAGGTCTTGTGGCTTTCCTGAAGGACCACCCGGAAGCGAGCGGAGGCATCCTCGTCCACACGGGCAGAAAGGTCACAAGGCTGGGATCGAAGATCGTCGCTCTGCCGTGGACGGTGCTGGCGGGTTTGTAGCGCCGGCGGACATCGGGCCGCGATGATCTCGGTCGGGAGCGGGCTTCAGTTGATGTCCACTTCCAAACGCTTCGATGATCGTCCCGAAGTTTCTTTTTTCTTGACCCAAGCCACGATGCTGGCCTGATCGAAGCGGACGAGAACCCCGAGCTTGATGACCGGGATGTAGCCCGTGTGGATCCACTGGTAGATGGTCCGCGGCTTCACTTGAAGCCAGTCGGCCACCTCGCCGATGGTCAAGAGACGATGTATCGTCCGCGAGTTTCCCGTCGCCACCGGCAAAGCGGCCGTCATCCGCTGAACGGGCGGCGCGCCTTCACGCCGCTTTGCGCCGGACCATGAGCGACCATTCGCCCTTCTGGACGACCTCGCCCTTTTGATTGGCGACTTCGGCGTCGAGGACGACCAGGCCGACGCCCGGGCCCGCGGCCTTCGTCTTGAGGACCGTCAGCTCGAGCGAGAGCGCGTCGCCGACGCGGATGGGTCCGGCGAAGCGCCACTCGAGCTTCGCGAACGCGACGACGGTGGCCGCGACGATGCCGGCGTCGTGCAGAAGCCCGGTCGCGATCGAGAGGCCCAGCACGCCGTGCGCGATCCGCTCGCCGAACGGCGAGCGCGCCGCGAAGGCGTCGTCCAAGTGCAGCGGGTTCATGTCGCCGGAGAGCTCCGCGAAGCGGCGGATCGCCTCGTCCGACACCGCGCGCGGCCTCGGGCTCTTGAAGCGGAGGCCGCTGGAGAAATCCTCGAAGAAGAGGCTCACGCGGCTCCGGGCCCGCCCGCGGCCTTCTCCGCCGACGCCAGCTCCTTGATCATCATCATCGCGATCTCGTTGCGCTGGATTTGGTTGGTGCCCTCGTAAATCTGCGTGATCTTGGCGTCGCGCATGTACTTCTCGACCGGGAAGTCCGCCATGTAGCCGATGCCGCCGCACATCTGCACGCAGTCGGCGGTCACCTTCATCGCCGCGTCCGAGCAGTACAGCTTGCACATCGCCGACTCCTTCGTCCAGCGCTTCACGTCGAGGCGGTTCATCACGTCGTACACGATCGCGCGGTCGGCGATGGCCTTGTCGATCGCCGGTCGCATCGCGCGGTCCATCGCCTTCGCGGTCGCGTAGAGCAGGGCGCGCGAGGCCTCGATCTGCGTCGCGCAGTCGGCCAGCATGTGCGAGATCGCCTGGAAGCTCGAGAGCGGGACCCCGAACTGGCGGCGCTGGCGGACGTAGGCGAGCGTCTCGTCGAGCGCGCCCGAGGCGATGCCGAGCGCCTGCGCCGCGACGCCGGGGCGCGAACAGTCGAACGTGGTCTGCGCAGTGAACAGGCCGAAGCCCTCCTTGTGCAGGAGGTTGCCCTTCGGGATGCGGCAGTTCTGGAACACGAGCTCGCGGGTCGGGTTGGCCCGGATGCCCATCTTGTGCTCCCGCTTGCCGAAGCCGAAGCCGGGAGTGCCCTTCTCGACGACGAAGGCGGAGATGCCGCGCGCGCCGCGCGCGGGGTTCGTCGAGGCGAACACGACGTAGGTCTCCGCGACCTCGCCGTTCGAGACGAATATCTTCGTGCCGTCGAGGACGTAATGCTCCCCGTCGCGCTTCGCCGTCGTCTTCGTCGCGGTCGCGTCGGAGCCGGCGGCGGGCTCGGTGATCGAGAACGCGCCGAGCTTCTTCGAGGACGCCAGGTCCGGCAGCCAGCGCTCGCGCTGCTCGGCGCTGCCGAGCAGGAGGATCGGCAGGGCGCCGAGCGCGCTCGCGCCGAAGCCCAGCGCGATGCCCGCGCACACGCGGGAGAACTGCTCGAACACCAGCACCTGCGCCATGATCCCGCCGTCCATGCCGCCGTACGCGGAGGGCAGGTAGGCGCCGGCGACCTCGGCTCGGGCGACCTCGCGGACGACGTCCCAGGGGAACTCGCCGGTCTCGTCGCAGCGCCGGCGCGCGGGCTTGATCCGCGAGAGCGCCGCGCGGCGCGCGGCCTCGCGGGTCTCCTGCTGCTCCTCGGTCAGCTCGTAGTCCATGCCTGCGCTCCGCGCCTCACATGTACGCCCCGCCGTTCACGCTCAGCACCTGCCCCGTGATGTAGGACGCCTCGTCCGAGGACAGGAACAGGATCGCGCGCGCGATGTCGACGGGCTCGCCGATGCGGCCCATGAGGATCTTCTCGAGCAGCTTCGACTTCACGGGCTCGGGGATGGCGTCGGTCAGGCGGGTCCGGATGAAGCCGGGCGCGACCGCGTTGCAGGTGACCCCGCGCGAGGCGAGCTCGCGCGCGATCGCCTTCGTCAGCGCGATCACGCCGCCCTTCGAGGCCGCGTAGTTGGCCTGCCCCGCCGCGCCCTCGAGGCCGACGAGCGAGGTCAGGTTGACGACGCGCCCGCCGCGGGCCTTGAGCATGGGGCGGATCGCGGCCTTCGTGAAGTTGAACGTCCCCTTCAGGTTCACGTCGACGACCAGGTCCCAGTCGTCCTCGCTGATGCGCAGGGCGAGGTTGTCCTTGGTGAGGCCCGCGTTGTTGATGAGAATATCGAGCTTTCCCCATTTGTCGACGACCGCCTTGACCGCGGCCTCGCAGTCGGCGGGCTTGCGCACGTCGCAGGCGAGGCCGACGGCGGCGCCGCGGCCGCCGTCGAGCGTCCGCGCGGCCTCGGCGGCCTTGGCCGCGTCCACGTCGACGATCGCGACCTTCGCGCCCTCGGCGACGAACAGCTCCGCGGTCGCGTAGCCGATGCCCTGGGCCGCGCCCGTGATCACGGCGATCTTGTCCTTGAGCCTCATCTCGTCCTCCTCAGTCCGTCTCTCGGCCGCGCAGGACCTCGCGCGCGATGATCAGGCGCTGGATCTCGGAGGTCCCCTCGTAGATCTCGCCGGCACGCGCGTCGCGGAAATAGCGCTCCACCGGAAACTCGCGCACGTAGCCGTTGCCGCCGTGGATCTGCAGGGCGTCGTAGGCGACGCGGTTGGCAGCTGTGGTGGCGAAGAGCTTGGCCATCGACGCCTCCTTCGTGCAGCGCGCGCCGCGCGCGAGCAGCGCGGCCGCGCGGCGCACGAGCAGGCGCGCCGCGTCCACGCTCACGGCCATGTCCGCGAGCTTGGCCTGGATGAGCTGGAACTCGGAGATGCTGCGGCCGAACTGCTTGCGGGCTTTCGCGTAGGCGACCGCCTCGTCGAGCGCGGCCTGCGCGATGCCGACGGCCTGCGCGCCGATGCCGACGCGCCCGCCGTCGAGCAGGCTCATCGCGATCTTGAAGCCGCCGTTCACGGAGCCGAGCAGGGCCGAGCGCGGCGCGCGGCAGTCCTTGAAATGCAGCTCGCGCGTGTCCGAGGCGCGCAGACCCATCTTCCGCTCCTTGCGCCCGACGGCGAAGCCCGGCGCGCCCTTCTCGATCAGAAAGCAGCTGATGCCGCGGCTGGCGCTCGCCGGGCTGGTGGAGACGAAGACGACGAACAGGTCGGCGATCCCGCCGTTGCTGACCCAGCACTTCGTGCCGCTAATGGAGAAGCCGTCGCCGGCGGGGACGGCCGACGTGACGATGGCGCCGGCGTCGCTCCCGGCCCCGGGCTCCGAAAGGCTGTAGGCGCCGATGAGCTCGCCGGCGGCGAGCTTGGGCAGATACCGGCTTTTTTGCTCCGGCGTGCCGAAGCGCGCGACCGCCGTGCAGACCAGCGAGTTGTGCACGCTGAGGCAGCCCTGGTAGCTCGCGTTGGCGCGGGCGAGCTCCTCCATGGCGACGGCGTAGCTCAGGGCGTCCAGGCCCATGCCGCCGTGCTCCTCGGGCACGAGCAGGCCGAAGAAGCCGAGGCGGCCGCCCTCGCGCAGGAACTCGGCCGGGATGGCCTCCGCCTCCTCCCACGCGCCGGCCAGCGGCTTCAGGCGCTCGGCGAACGCGCGCGCGGCGTCGCGCACCTCCTTCGCCGTCTCCGTGAGCTCGAAATCCATGCCGCGTCGCGAGGATAGCAAAATAGCCCCCGCCGGCCCGCGCCGCGCGGCGATGAGGTATAGTAGAGAAGTCATGGAGCCCCTCCTCCTCGCCGCGGCCGCCGCGCTCGTGCTGACCGCCGTGACCCTCGGGCTCGGCTACTACGGCGCGGGCATACTCATCCACCCGCCGGCGATGAGCCCGATGACGTTCTTCCCGGACCGCTACGGCGTCGCGTACGAGAAGATCTCGTTCCTCTCCCCGGACGGCCTGCGGCTCTCGGGCTGGTTCGTGCCGTCGCCGTCGGGCCGGGACAAGACTTTGCTGATCTGCCACGGCTGGGGCGACAACAAGGGCGAGATCCTGGAGCAGACCTTGTTCCTCAACCGCGCCGAGGGCTTCAACCTGCTCTATTTCGATTTTCGCGGGCACGGCGAGAGCGAGGGCGACAAGGTGACGATGGGCAAGCAGGAGCTGCTCGATTTCGCCGGCGCGATGGACTACTTGAAGAAGAGCCGGCCGCGCTGCGCCGCGAACCTGGGCGTTTTTGGGCTTTCCATGGGCGCGGCCGTGGCCGCGATGGCCCTGCCCGACCACCCCGAGATCAAGGCCGCCGTGCTGGAGAGCCCGTTCGCCGACTTCCACGAGGTCGGCCGCCGCTGGGTCTGGCACAAGCTCCACATCCCGTATTTCCCGATCGTCATCGCCATCATGTACATGGCGCGCGTGCGCTCCGGCCACTCCGACATCGACCGCTACAGCCCCGAGACGTACCTCCCGGCGGCGAAGACGCCGGTCTTCATCATCGCCGCCGAGCGCGACAGCATCATGCCGCCCGAGGACGTCCGCCGGCTCTACAGCGCCGCGCGCGAGCCGAAGGAATACTGGATGGTTCCCGGCGCCGGCCACGCCAAGTGCCGCGAGACCGCCCCGGCCGACTACGAGGCGCGCGTCGCGGCGTTCCTGCGCGCCCGCCTGTCCTGACCGCCGAAAAGCGGGCGCCTAGCCAAGATGCCGGTCACTTAAGATCTTAACGACAAACGATTGAACCACAAAGGCACAGAGACACGGAGGACGGAAGAGAAACGTCGTAAATATTTTTCTTTTTCCGTGTCTTTGTGTCTCCGTGGTTATATCCGTTTCTCCGGAATCACTTGAGCGACAGGCATTGCGCCTAGCCCGCGCCCCAGCCGGTCGGTGATTTCAGGAAAGGAAGACGGTGGGCGGAGACGAGGTGCTGCTGGAGCGCCTCGAAGCGGCGCTGCGCCTCGTCCGGCGCGGCCGCGTAGACGGCGAGCCAGAGCTTCTTCTCGTCGTCGGTGTAGAGCGGCGAAGCCTCGATCGCGTCCGGCCCTCCCTCCAGGAGATCGCGCACGGCGTAGGACGAGCCCTGGTCGACAGAGTCGCCCTTCATCGTCATGAAGACGCCGTCCACGCCCATCCCGCACTCGCCGATCTGGGCGACGCAGTAGGCGAAGTAGCGCGTCTGCGCCGCGAGCAGCGCCTTCTCCTCCTCCGGCGTCGGCGCGGGCGCCTCGGGCTCGAGCCGGTTCGCGACGAACAGGAGGTAGTCCGCGAACTCGACGAGCCCCGCGGACAGCCGGTCGAGCAGGAAGGCCCGGTCCGCGTGGACCGAGAGGTTGCAGCCCAAGATGAAGCCGTTGACGAGGAAGTACGGCGCGAAGGCGGCGCCCTTGAGCGCCGCCGAGACGTCGGGCCGCTCGTGCAGCCTGCGCGCGAGCTCGCCGTAAACCTTCGCCGCGCGCCCCATCGGCGCGGCCGGCTCGACCTTGGCGAGCGCCTCGACGCTCGGCGCCCGCGCGTACTCGCGCAGGACGCGGGCGACTTCCAGGACGTCGGAGCGGGAGACCATGGGGACCGGCTCAGCGCCCGTACAGCCCGACCAGCTCGGCCTCGGCCAGCACGCGGCCCTTCATCGCCTCGAGCAGCTTCGCCTTCGGCGCGCGGGGCGGCAGGCCCAGGACTTTGTCGAGCGCGTAGAGCTTGAAGAAGTAGCGGTGCGGCTTTCCCGGCGGCGGGCACGGGCCGCCGTAGCCGGCGCGGCTGAAGGAGTCCACGCCCCAGCTCGCGCCGTGAGTCCCGCCGCCCTTCAGGCGCTCCAGCTTCGGCACGCCCTGCGGCAGGCCGCGCAGGGACGCGGGCAGGTCGTAGAGCACCCAATGCACCCAGGTGCCGACGGGCGCGTCGGGATCGTCCATGATCAGCGCGAAGCTCTTCGCGCCCGCGGGCGCGCCGTCCCACGCCAGGCCCGGCGAGACGTCGTCGCCGTCGTAGGTGTGGAGCTTCGGGATCGAAGCTCCATTCTCGAACGCCGGACTGCTCAATGCGAACGCCATCGTCTCGCCTCCCTCGAACCGACGCCATCCTACCGGCTTTCGCGGCGCGAAGCAAGCGTCCGATCGATGCGCGCGAAAGCGAAATCTGCGACAATGGCTCATGGAGCTCCCCGACGGCGGCAGCGAATCGGTCGCGCGCATCCTGCAGTACTCGATCTCGCCGGTCGTGCTCATCTCGGCGGTCGGCCTCATGCTGCTGACGCTGACGAACCGCTTCGGGCGCGCGATCGACCGCTGCCGCGACCTGACGCGCACGATCGACGGGGCGAAGGCGAGCGCGCGCGAGCCCTACCGGGAGCAGCTGCGCATCGTCGTAAGGCGCGCGCGCTGGCTGCAGAACTCGATCGTGCTCGTCGTCGCGAGCCTGATCCTGTCGTGCCTGATGATCTTCCTGATGTTCCTGAAGATCCTCGCGGGCTGGCCGGTCGGCGGCGCGATCGTCGTCGCCTTCGGCCTCGACGTGCTCGCGCTGATCGGCTCGCTGGTCTACTTCGTCCTCGACCTGTTCTTCGCCGTCGAGGCCCTCGAGATCGAGGTCGGCCGCTGTCTCTGAGACCATGAGCGACTTCTCCCTCCTGCCCGAAGGCGAGCTTCCGGCGCTCTCGTTCAAGAAGGACTACTGCCACGGCATCGAGGACCTGCCCGGGATGCTCGAGCCCGGCGCCTGCTCCGGGACCACCGACGTCGACGCCGACACGATCATGACCGAGACGCTCGCCGTCCTCCGCTGCGGGCTCGTGGTCCTGCGGAAGCAGGCCGCCCTCTTCGAGGGCGACGCGGGCGCGGCGCCGCGCGAGGAGGCCGCGCCTCTCCTGGAGCTCGCCGCGCATTTCCGGCGCGCGAGCTACCCGGGCGCCTCGAGCAGCCGCTTCGCGCCGTTCCTGTTCCAGCCGGACAAGCCGCGCGCGGACGTCTCCGCCAACCTGCGCGCGACGGTCGGCTCCGTCGCGAAGAACTACGCCGTCGGCGAGCCCAGCTTCGAGACGATCTTCGCCAACGGCCTCGACGACGTCGACGCCGACGGCGCCGCGTCCGACAGCGGCGTCCGGCTCGAGGGCGAGGTCCTGCGCGCCGCCGTCGCGAAAGCCGACGAGCTGTTCGGCCGGCTCCGGCAGACGCGCGAGATCGGACTCGGGATGGGCGAAGGGGGCTTCACGGACTTCTACGCGGTCCCGGTCTTCTTCGTCGGCTTCACTGCCGGCGGACGCCTCGGCGGCCTGCTCGCCGCCTTCATCGACTGAGGCCGCGAGAACGCAGTCGTCTTTTCCGCGTGGCGCCCCACGACTGAAGTGTGAGCGCATCTTCCACAGGAGTCAAGGCCCGCCGCGACGCGCTCAGGACCGCGCTTCGCGCCGATTTTCTCGACCACGCTGAAAAAGTTCACGGCCGGGCGCGGCCCGGCCGCCCCGCTCACGCGGGCTGTTCCGAAGAGGCCCCGGTTCACACAATTTGAATGTTGCCACGCCGCTGATCACGGGAATCCGTGTGGCATGAGGAGCGACTGAACCAGCGCGAATGCAAGACTGACAAACAGAATAAAGGCAATGCCACCGAAAAGAAGCTCAATACCCGATGCTCGCCGGGACTTCGTGACAGATGGAAGGTATGCGAGCGCCGTCCACCCCAAGAGTGTTCCACCAATGATCAGCGGAGAAGCGTAGGCCGTCCCGTAGATCAAGCTGCTGACCAAGAATGTGCTGAAGGTCGCATCGGACTCGAATGGATGCCTTAGCTTGCCCACTGAAAGAGCCAGGAGGAGCGCATACCAAAGCACCGCCCAGAGTGTCAGTGGCAATAGTATGCAGCGCAAAAGAACGCCGCCCTTCCAAAAGACGAAGCACAAGACGCCGACTCCGGCGGCAAGGAAGAATATCCACGGGAAAGCCGAGTCCATATATTGAACCCGCAGTTTCCATGCGGCCCGGTTCGCGGCACGCTGAGCATCTCGCGAGGCCATCTTGCTGAGTGCTTCGGCAGCGTGCCGATAGTCATTCCCGTTCATCGCCGCGATCATATACGGTACCGCTTCATCTGCATGGGGATCGGCGCGCGAGATGAGGAGAGCGATGGAGCCCTTCTCTGGAACACGCGGAGCTTTTAACGCAGCGATGAGTCCAGGCGCCGCCTCCTTGGGAAGCATGTCGCCGTGGAGATAGAAATCATTCAACACCCGATTCCGGAATTTCAATTCAGGATCGTCTAAGCTATACGCCAGGACAGGCAACGCGATTCTTGGCTCCATATGCCTCAACGAACTCTCCGCCTCAATCCAACTCTCATCGTCATGGAGCTGATTGACAAGAGCGGGAACAACGTCCGGTGTGATCGGCCCGATTTCGCCAAGAGTTCTTGTTGCAAGCGATCGGATAGAAGCGTCTTTGTCTTGAAGAGCCCCAATGAGATATTTGACTGCTTCGTGGCGACTTAGAGCTTATCCGACAACCTCAACATGACGGAACGTGATGATGGCGCAGACGAGGTGAAGAAGGCCGAGGTAG